>Ga0209605_1000015_pt1 | contig 278940 bp, 277 predicted proteins | sample AD_UKC035_MetaG_FD_184408 | JGI IMG/M metagenome (GOLD analysis project Ga0209605, IMG submission 184408) | Active sludge microbial communities of municipal wastewater-treating anaerobic digesters from USA - AD_UKC035_MetaG (SPAdes) (version 2) | ecosystem: Engineered > Bioreactor > Anaerobic...
GGACCGTTATAGTTACGGCCGCCGTTTACCGGGGCTTCGATCAAGAGCTTGCACCCCATCACTTAACCTTCCGGCACCGGGCAGGCGTCACACCCTATACGTCCACTTTCGTGTTTGCAGAGTGCTATGTTTTTGTTAAACAGTCGCAGCCACCATTTCACTGCAACCCCCTCATGCTTCGCCCGCGAGGGACTACACACTAACGGGGCACACCTTCTCCCGAAGTTACGGTGTCAATTTGCCGAGTTCCTTCTCCAGAGTTCTCTCAAGCGCCTCAGGATTCTCACCCTGCCCACCTGTGTCGGTTTGCGGTACGGTCACTATCCAACTGAAGCTTAGAGGCTTTTCCTGGAAGCATAGGATCAACCACTTCGGTCCCGAGGGACCTCGTCATCACGCCTCGGCTAAGCCCTCCGGATTTGCCTGAAGGGCACGCCTACACGCTTGAACCGGGACATCCAACACCCGGCTGGCCTACCTTTCTCCGTCCCCCCATCGCATTGGACAGCGGTACAGGAATATTGACCTGTTTCCCATCAGCTACGCTTCTCAGCCTCGCCTTAGGGGCCGACTCACCCTGCGCCGATGAACGTTGCGCAGGAAACCTTGGGCTTCCGGCGAACGGGACTTTCACCCGTTTTGTCGCTACTCATGTCAGCATTCGCACTTCCGATACCTCCAGCATGCCTCTCGACACACCTTCGCAGGCCTACGGAACGCTCCTCTACCATGTGCGCCTGATTTAACCGCCCTCTTCCTTCTCCCCCCCCACTCAACCAGCACCCTCGACTATCGAGAGAGCGCTTTGGTCTCGGCCGCTGCTTCGCAGCTTAACTTGCTCCGCAAGTTAGCCTCGCCAAGCTTTGAGGAGGTTTGAAGGTCGGTTAAATCAGGCGCACATCCCAAGCTTCGGTTACGTGCTTAGCCCCGTTACATCTTCCGCGCAGGACGACTCGACCAGTGAGCTATTACGCTTTCTTTGAAAGGTGGCTGCTTCTAAGCCAACTTCCTGGCTGTCTGTGCCTTCCCACTTCGTTTACCACTTAGCACGTCATTTGGGACCTTAGCTGTGGGTCTGGGTTGTTTCCCTCTTGACGATGGACGTTAGCACCCACCGTCTGTCTCCCGTGCTCGCACTTCCTGGTATTCGGAGTTTGCTATCGCGGGGTAGATCTAGACGACCCCCCCAACGATTACAGTGCTCTACCCCCAGGAGTGATACACGAGGCGCTACCTAAATAGCTTTCGAGGAGAACCAGCTATCTCCGGATTTGTTTAGCCTTTCACCCCTATCCACAGCTCATCCACTGGTTTTGCAACACCAGTTGGTTCGGTCCTCCAGTGCGTGTTACCGCACCTTCAACCTGGCCATGGATAGATCATCCGGTTTCGGGTCTACGCCCAGCTACTGAACGCCCTGTTCAGACTCGCTTTCGCTGCGCCTCCCCTATGCGGTTAAGCTCGCAACTGAACGTAAGTCGCTGACCCATTATACAAAAGGTACGCAGTCACCCCAGCTTGATGGACTCTCGATGAGTCCATCAAGCTGGGGTGCCTTTCGTCTCGCTTCGCGATCCGAAGTCACCTTCACTTCGATGAACCCATCCAGGTTCTAAACCCCATTGCCAAACCTGTGTGCTTGGCCATCAGGATCCATTTCATCTTTAGTTCTTTTGAGTCGCGCTTCGCGCTCCTCAAAGAACCGAAAGCCCATTAAGCTGGGGCTCCCACTGTTTGTATGCATGCGGTTTCAGGATCTGTTTCACTCCCCTCCCGGGGTTCTTTTCGCCTTTCCCTCACGGTACTGGTTCACTATCGGTCGATCACGAGTATTTAGCCTTGGAGGATGGTCCCCCCATCTTCAGACAGGATTCCACGTGTCCCGCCCTACTTCTCGCACGCCCAGTTCCACAAAGTTGCTTTCGAATACGGGGCTATCACCCACTATGGCCGGACTTTCCAGACCGTTCTCCTAACAACTCCGCTAAATCGTGCAGGCTGCTCCCATTTCGCTCGCCACTACTTTGGGAATCTCGGTTGATTTCTTTTCCTGCAGCTACTTAGATGTTTCAGTTCGCCGCGTTCGCTCTGCCCAGCCTATGTATTCAGCCGGGAGTACCCCGAAGGGTGGGTTTCCCCATTCGGACATCTCCGGATCAAAGCTTCGTTGCCAGCTCCCCGGAGCTTTTCGCAGGCTCGCACGTCCTTCATCGCCTGTGATCGCCAAGGCATCCACCACATGCACTTAGTCACTTGACCCTATAACCTTGAAGCCTCTCGCGAGGACACCAGATTACAGGTCCGGTCGCGTTGTGTCCGACTAAAAACACAACTCGACGCAATCAAACCCAGGTTCGATCCGTGTCTCATCAACACGAACCAAACTTCTTCTTCCAATTTGTTAAAGATCTCACAGCCTCACCGTAAACGGTGACCACTCGCCGCAGCACAGCGAGTGGTCACGACTCACGACAGTGTATTTGGTGGAGGATGACGGGATCGAACCGACGACCCCCTGCTTGCAAAGCAGGTGCTCTCCCAGCTGAGCTAATCCCCCGTCAAGACTCGATGGCCAGCCCGGCCCCGCCTCTCAACGATACGACCCGGGCCGCGCCACTCCAGTCTGGTGGGCCAGGTTGGATTCGAACCAACGACCCCCGCCTTATCAAGACGGTGCTCTAACCGACTGAGCTACTAGCCCGTAGCCTTCCAACATACAACCTTAAGCTGTGAGCATTGAGCCAGGCTCGCTCTAGAAAGGAGGTGATCCAGCCGCACCTTCCGATACGGCTACCTTGTTACGACTTCACCCCAGTCATGAACCACTCCGTGGTAAGCGCCCCCCTCGCGGTTAGGCTACCTACTTCTGGAGCAACCCACTCCCATGGTGTGACGGGCGGTGTGTACAAGGCCCGGGAACGTATTCACCGCGACATGCTGATCCGCGATTACTAGCGATTCCGACTTCATGCAGTCGAGTTGCAGACTGCAATCCGGACTACGATCGGTTTTCTGGGATTGGCTCCCCCTCGCGGGTTGGCTACCCTCTGTACCGACCATTGTATGACGTGTGAAGCCCTACCCATAAGGGCCATGAGGACTTGACGTCATCCCCACCTTCCTCCGGTTTGTCACCGGCAGTCTCACTAGAGTGCCCTCGCGTAGCAACTAGTGATAAGGGTTGCGCTCGTTGCGGGACTTAACCCAACATCTCACGACACGAGCTGACGACAGCCATGCAGCACCTGTGTCCAGATTCCCTTTCGGGCACCAAGCCATCTCTGGCAAGTTCCTGGCATGTCAAGGGTAGGTAAGGTTCTTCGCGTTGCATCGAATTAATCCACATCATCCACCGCTTGTGCGGGCCCCCGTCAATTCCTTTGAGTTTCAACCTTGCGGCCGTACTCCCCAGGCGGTCAACTTCACGCGTTAGCTTCGTTACTAAGAGATTGCTCCCCCAACAACCAGTTGACATCGTTTAGGGCGTGGACTACCAGGGTATCTAATCCTGTTTGCTCCCCACGCTTTCGTGCATGAGCGTCAGTGTCATCCCAGGGGGCTGCCTTCGCCATCGGTGTTCCTCCACATCTCTACGCATTTCACTGCTACACGTGGAATTCCACCCCCCTCTGACGCACTCCAGTCTCCCAGTTCCAAACGCAGTTCCCAGGTTAAGCCCGGGGATTTCACGTCTGGCTTGAAAAACCGCCTGCGCACGCTTTACGCCCAGTAATTCCGATTAACGCTCGCACCCTACGTATTACCGCGGCTGCTGGCACGTAGTTAGCCGGTGCTTCTTCTTACGGTACCGTCATCCACCACCGGTATTAACGATGGCAATTTCTTTCCGTCCGAAAGCGGTTTACAACCCGAAGGCCTTCTTCCCGCACGCGGCATGGCTGGATCAGGGTTGCCCCCATTGTCCAAAATTCCCCACTGCTGCCTCCCGTAGGAGTCTGGGCCGTGTCTCAGTCCCAGTGTGGCGGATCATCCTCTCAGACCCGCTACAGATCGTCGCCTTGGTAGGCCATTACCCCACCAACTAGCTAATCTGACATCGGCCGATCCATTCGCGCGAGGTCCGAAGATCCCCCGCTTTCTCCCTCAGGACGTATGCGGTATTAGCTTACCTTTCGGCAAGTTATCCCCCACGACTGGGTACGTTCCGATGCATTACTCACCCGTTCGCCACTCGCCGGCATCCCGAAGGACCCGCTGCCGTTCGACTTGCATGTGTAAAGCATGCCGCCAGCGTTCAATCTGAGCCAGGATCAAACTCTTCAGTTCAATCTCCATTTGTCGCTCGCTCTTGCAAGCAAGCCGCTCCACTCATCAGATCTCTGACTTGTGCAAGCATCAGGTCTTACCTTCGCTTCAATCCACCCATTCAGGTGAATCTACCCAACCCAATGCCCACAACTTAAGGCTGTAAGCAAACTGTTAAAGAACTGTTTTTGCTGATGTTTTTGCCGCCTTCCGGGTTCCGGTCAGCAGCGGGAGAGCGGCATTATAGAGACCAAAAACCGGGGGTCAAGCCTTCGTGTGAACTTTTTTTCGCCCTGTTCCGAAATGTCTGCCACATCATGGACTTACTCACACCATGGTGATGCGCGCAAAACGTCGTTTGCCTACCTGCACCACCACGGTCTCGCCCTTGGGTAACAACAAACCCCTGTCATCCACCCGCGCGCCATCCACTCTCACACCGCCTCCGGCGATGCTGCGCATAGCCTCCGACGTGCTCGGCACCAGACCAGCGGCCTTGAGCACCTGGGTGATGGGCAGGCCCGCGGCGGGGGCCTCGAACTCGAATCCGGGCATCTCTTCCGGCAAGACGCCGTGCCGGAAACGTGCTTCGAAATCAGCCAATGCAACCGCGGCAGCGGCACGATCGTGGAAACGGGCCACGATCTCCTGGGCGAAAAGCACCTTGATGTCCCTGGGATTGCGTCCGGCCAGCACGTCCTGCCGCCATTGTCGGATGACACGCAGAGGCTCGAAGGACAGCAGCTCGATGTAACGCCACATCAGCTCGTCCGAGATGGACATCAGCTTGCCGAACTGCTCATTGGCGGGCTCGGTGATGCCCACGTAATTGCCCAAAGACTTGGACATCTTGTTGACCCCGTCCAGTCCTTCCAGCAAGGGCATGGTGAGGATGCACTGCGGCTTCTGACCATGGTGCTTCTGCATTTCGCGCCCCATGAGCAGATTGAATTTCTGGTCCGTGCCGCCCAGCTCCATGTCCGCCTCGAGAGCGACCGAGTCATAGCCCTGGATGAGGGGGTAGAGAAACTCGTGGATGGCAATGGGCTGATTGGTGGCATAGCGCCTGGCGAAATCATCCCGTTCCAGCATGCGTGCCACGGTGTGGGTGGCAGCCAGCCGGATCATGCCCGCCGCGTCCATCTTGCCCAACCAGCGGGAGTTGAATTCCACTCGTGTCTTTTCCGGATCCAGGATCTTGAACACCTGGGTCTGGTAGGTGCGCGCATTTTCCTCCACCTGCGCCATGCTCAGGGGGGGGCGGGTGGCGTTCTTGCCGGTGGGATCGCCGATCATGCCGGTGAAGTCACCGATCAGGAACACGACCTGATGGCCCAGATCCTGTATCTGGCGCATCTTGTTGAGCAGAACTGTGTGTCCCAGATGCAGATCGGGCGCGGTGGGATCGAAACCGGTCTTCACCCGCAGGATACGGCCGGCCTTGAGTTTCTCGACCAGCTCGGCTTCGACCAGCAACTCGTCGCAGCCGCGCTTGATCACATCAAGGGCTTCTTGCATGTCGGACATGGAGGATGCGGCGGGAAACAAGGGAGTAGGAGGGGAAGGGAAGTCAATGGACCTGATCATAGAAGCCATTGATTGCCAACATGTTTCGTGCCGGCCCGGATAACGGGCACGATTATGTATCACTCCCGGAAGCCGGACAACATGGCGTTTCCCTAGCCGGCCACAGGGTACCGAGCGCAGGGTCTTCGCCAATGCACAGCGATGATCGGAACCCCGCCTGGGTGCCATCGGGATTGCCATTCTGGCAGGCGATCCATACCAGTAGCCCCAGCAAGGCGGCCTGGCTGCATGTCACGCCCGGGGCTGGCTGGTCGCAGTCCCAGGCGACAACCAGACCAATCAGGCGCCGGTCATCAGCCTAGCGGCCACATCCACGAGGCGTAGCGTCTGTACCCTGATCGAGGCCTTGGCTGTCTCGTCAAAGGGCTGCCCTTGTGTGTGGCTGTAGCCATAGGGGTTGCCACCGGTCTTGTAGATGGCTGGGTCGGTAAAACCCGGTGCCACGATGATGCCGCCCCAATGGATGACGCTGGCGTAAAACGACATCAGCGTCTGTTCTTGGCCACCATGCTCGTTCTGTGCGGAAGTCATGGCCGATACGGCCTTGTTCACGAGCCTGCCTTGTGCCCAGACAGGGCCCAGGGTATCGATGAAGGCGCGCATCTGGCTTGCCTGCACACCGAAGCGGGTGGGGCAGGAGAACAGATAGGCATCGGCCCAAACCAGGTCGTCGGGCGTCGCGTCGGGGATATGTGCGGTCTTTTCGGCCACGGCTTTCCAGTGCTCCTGGCCGGCGACAACCTCGGCGGGCGCGGTTTCCCATGCCTTGAGCAGGCGCACTTCGACGCCGGCGGTCCTGGCCGCTTCGGCAGCGATGGACGCCATTTCGAAATTGGTGCCATAAGTCGAGTAATAAACGATGGCAAGCTTGACGCTCATGGTGCGCTCCTTGGGTTAGCCCGGATATTTCATAGAGAGGTCGGCGGAACCGCCGGGAAGGCGCTCCAATGCAGGTGTCCAGGCCGTATTGAGAGGAGTTCCGCCAATGCCAAAGTGTACCGCTGACGAGCTGGGCTTTGGGCGCCAGGGACGGCGCCGGATCGAAGCGAATTTCCAGGGAGGAGCGCTCAGTTCGGACGGCGGGCTGATGCTGCTGCGGCAGGTGGACCGGAAGATTGGCCTGTCGGCAGCGGTGGCTGGCGTCCTGCACGACCCGTGTGACCCCGACCTGATCGTTCATGAACTGCGCGACCTGGTGGCCCAGCGGCTGTATGGTCTGTGCTGCGGCTACGAAGACCTGAGCGACCATGCCGCCCTGCGCCAGGATCCGCTGCTGCAAACGGCGGTGGGCACCGGCGAAGCCCTGGGCAGCAGCCCCACGCTGTGCCGCATGGAATGCCGCGTCAGCCGGGCCGACGTGGCGGCCCCGAACCGGGTGCTGGTCGAGCAATTCATCGCCGGCCACGTGTCGCCACCCGCTGAATTGGTGCTGGATGTGGATGCCTCTGACATTCCCCAGCACGGCGACCAGGAACAGCGTGAGCTCCGCGCCTACTACGACCACTACTGCTACCAGCCACTGTACGTCTACTGTGGCAAGGCCATGCAGGCCTGCGTGCTGCGCAAGAGCCGGATCGACGGGGCGAAGCACGCCGCCGCCGTGGACAGGCTCCTGGTCATCCGGCTGCGCTAGACCTGGCCCGAAGTGCGCATCATCGTGCGCGGGGATCCCGGCTTCTGTCGGCAACCCCTCATCCGCTGGTGCGAGCGCCAGGCGGTCGGCCATGTCATCGGCGCAGCGAGGGATGCCCGCTTGCATCGGATCGCCGCCGACTGGGAACAGGAGCCAGGGAGAGGCCATCCAGGTCAGGGAGGGTGTATGCCTGGCCGGTCGCCCTGGCCTGTCGAACGGCCAGGTCTGAGAGTACCAGGCTCCTGCTCCTGAACATGAGTCAGGAACCAGAAGCTGGTCACGTCGACCTCGCCCCTCCATCAACAATCCGGAATCAGCCGCACCCGCAAAAATGGACTTGTTTGTGGACTTGAAAGTCCCGGCTGTAGGCGGATCGCAGTGGACCGCGGCAGAACGTCAAAGAGAGGAAAAGTCCTTGTGTGGCAACGACTTGCAGACTCTCTTGGACTTCTGCGGAAGTCCGCAGAATGATGCAGTGGAGCGGGTGAAGGGAATCGAACCCTCGTATGCAGCTTGGGAAGCTGCCGTTCTACCATTGAACTACACCCGCGATGTAAACTTGCGGGCGTGGATTGTACTGGATCTGCCCGCTTGCGCGGCCCCCGAATGAGCGACCTGCATCGTGATTACCCTCAACATCAATGGTGAGCCCCACCCTTTTGCAAGCCCGCTGAGCATCGAGCAGCTGCTGGCCCGTCTGGAACTGGCCGATCGACGCGTGGCGGTCGAAAAGAACGGTGCAATCGTGCCGAAGAGCCAGCATGGCCAGGTCCTGGCCCAGGACGGAGATGCGTTGGAAATCGTCGTCGCCGTGGGGGGAGGCTGACCCAGGTTCAGAGCACCATGGATTCCCTGTTCATCGCCGGTAAGGCCTATTCTTCCCGTTTGCTGGTGGGTACCGGCAAGTACAAGGACTTCGATCAGACCCGACTTGCCATCGAGACCTCGGGCGCCGAGATCGTCACGGTAGCGATCCGCCGCACCAACATTGGCCAGGATCCGAGCCAACCCAGCCTGTTGGACGCCGTGCCGCCGTCGAAATACACCTACCTGCCCAACACCGCAGGCTGCTACACGGCGGAGGACGCCATCCGCACCCTGCGCCTGGCGCGCGAGCTGCTGGACGGTCACGATCTGGTGAAGCTGGAAGTCCTGGGGGATCCCCAGAGCCTGTATCCCAACGTGGTGGAAACCCTGCAGGCCGCCGAAGTGCTGGTCAAGGAGGGATTCAAGGTCATGGTCTACACCAGTGACGACCCCATCGTCGCCAGAAGGCTGGAAGACATCGGCTGTGTGGCGGTCATGCCGCTGGCCTCCCTCATCGGTTCCGGCATGGGCATCCTCAACCCATGGAACCTGGAGATCATCCTCGCCCGCCTGACGGTGCCGGTGATCGTCGATGCCGGCGTGGGCACCGCTTCGGATGCCGCCATCGCTATGGAGCTGGGCTGCGACGCCGTGCTCATGAACACCGCCATCGCCGGGGCCAAGAACCCGTTGCTCATGGCCTCGGCCATGAAAAAGGCGGTTCAGGCCGGCCGCGAGGCCTTCCTGGCCGGGCGCATGGCCAAGAAGGTATACCAGGCCAGCCCCTCCTCGCCCACCTCCGGCATCATCGGCTCTTGAAGGCGGAGACGGCCAGGCCCCATGTCGGGGCGCGGGCGGATACCCCAGACCCGCGTTCGGTACGCTCTTTCGTGCTGCGCGCCGGACGCATGGGCACTGGCCAGCAGCGCGCGCTGGAGGAACTGGGGCCCCGCTTCCTCGTGCCCTACAAGACCGCGCCCCTGGACCTGGATGCCGTATTCGGTCGCCAAGCCGCCCGGGTGCTGGAGATCGGTTTTGGCATGGGGGCGGCCAGCGCCGCCATCGCCCAGGCCCACCCCGAAACCGACTATCTGGGAGTGGAAGTGCACACCCCCGGGGTGGGCGCCCTGCTGAAGTGGATCGGGGAGCTGGGCCTTGGCAATGTGCGCATCATCCGGCATGACGCGGTGGACGTACTGCAATACATGCTCGCCGACGCCAGCCTGGAGGGCGTACACATCTTCTTCCCCGATCCCTGGCCCAAGAAGCGTCATCACAAGCGCCGTCTCATCCAGCCGGCCTTCGTGGCCCTGCTGACACAAAAACTCAAGCCGGGGGGCTATCTGCACCTGGCCACGGACTGGGAGGACTATGCCCGGCAGATGCTGGAAGTCCTGGGTGCCGATGCCAACCTGGTCAATACCGGCGAGGGCTATGTGCCGCGCCCGGATCACCGTCCGCTCACCAAGTTCGAACAGCGCGGGGTTCGCCTGGGCCATGGTGTCCGGGACCTGCTCTTCAAACGCCGCTGAACAGCCCACCTTGCGTGGATTTTCGCCGCTACAATCGGGCGGGTTCCCGATTCACCGGCCCATGCCATGAAAAGCCGCGACATTCGCCGCCAATTCCTCGATTTTTTTGCTTCCAAGGGACACACCGTCGTGGCCTCGTCCTCCCTGGTGCCCCTGGGGGACCCCACCCTGCTGTTCACCAACGCGGGCATGAATCAGTTCAAGGACGTGTTCCTGGGTTTCGACAAGCGTCCCTACAAGCGCGCCGCCACCTCCCAGAAATGCGTGCGCGCCGGTGGCAAGCACAACGATCTGGAGAACGTGGGCTACACCGCGCGGCATCTCACCTTCTTCGAGATGCTGGGCAACTTCAGCTTTGGCGACTACTTCAAGCAGGACGCCATCGTCTATGCCTGGGAACTCCTCACCCAGGTCTTCGCGCTGCCCGCTGGGAAACTCTGGATAACGGTCTATGCAGAGGACGACGAGGCCTTCGACATCTGGACCCGCGTGGTGGGCCTGCCCGACGAGCGGGTCATCCGCATCGGCGACAACAAGGGTGCGCGCTACGCTTCCGACAACTTCTGGATGATGGGGGATACCGGTCCCTGCGGCCCCTGTACCGAGGTCTTCTACGATCATGGCGAGCACATCCGTGGTGGCCTGCCCGGCACCCCGGAGGAAGACGGCGACCGCTACATCGAGATCTGGAACCTGGTGTTCATGCAGTTCAATCGGGACGAGGCCGGCATCATGCATCCCCTGCCCAAACCCAGCGTGGATACGGGCATGGGCCTGGAGCGGGTCTCCGCCGTGCTGCAGGGCGTGGATTCCATCTATGAGATCGACCTGTTCCAGGCCTTGGTCCAGGCCGCCGCCCGGGAGACCTCCACCGCGGACATGGGCAGCCCCTCGCTGCGCGTGCTGGCGGACCACATTCGCGCCTGTGCCTTCCTCATCGCCGACGGCGTCATTCCCGGCAACGAAGGCCGGGGCTATGTGCTGCGCCGCATCACCCGCCGGGCCATACGCCATGGCTGGAAGCTGGGTGTCCGGGGCGCCTTCTTCCACAAGATGATACCGGATCTGGTGGAGCAGATGGGCGAGGCCTACCCCGAACTGGCAGCCGGCCAGTCCAGGATCATGCACACCCTGCGCCAGGAAGAGGAACGCTTCTTCGCCACCATCGAGCACGGCATGGCCATTCTGGAGGGCGAACTGGCAGAAATGCTGCAGGGCGGCGGCACCGTGTTCAACGGCAACACCGCCTTCAAACTGCACGATACCTATGGCTTTCCCCTGGATCTGACCGCCGACATCTGCCGCGAGCGCAACATCCGTGTGGACGAGACCGCCTTCGACGCCGCCATGGCCCATCAGAAGGAGCAGGCCCGGGCCGCCGGCAAGTTCAGGATGGCCCTGAATCTGGAATACGAGGGGGCGGCTACCACCTTCCACGGCTACGACACGCTGGAACATGCCGCCACGGTACGGGGCCTGTACAGGGACGGCAGCCCCGTACAGGTCCTGCACGAAGGCGATTTGGGCGTGGTGGTACTGGACCATACCCCCTTCTACGCCGAGTCCGGCGGCCAGGTGGGGGACCGGGGTGAACTGCGTGCCGGCAACGGCATCTTCAAGGTGGAAGACACGCAAAAGATCCAGGCCCAGGTTCATGGTCATCATGGCGTGCTCCGCACCGGTACCCTGACCGTGGGCGACAGCGTCAGCGCCCGGGTGGACGGAGCGCTGCGCCAGGCCACCATGCGCAACCACTCCGCCACCCACCTCATGCACAAGGCCCTGCGCGAAGTGCTGGGCGCACATGTGCAGCAAAAGGGCTCCCAGGTGGATGCGGACAAGACCCGCTTCGACTTCGCGCACACCCAGCCCATGACGGCGGAGGAAATCCAGCGCGTGGAGGCCCTGGTGAACGCGGAAATCCTGGCCAACTCCGCCACTCAGGCCCGCGTCATGCCCATCGAGGAAGCACAGAGAAGCGGCGCCATGATGCTCTTTGGCGAGAAGTACGGTGACGAGGTGCGGGTCCTGGACATCGGCAGCAGCCGAGAGCTGTGCGGGGGCACCCATGTGGCGCGTACCGGCGACATTGGTCTGTTCAAGGTCACGGGAGAAGGCGGGGTGGCGGCCGGGGTGCGCCGGATCGAGGCAGTCACCGGCCTGGGCGCCCTGGCCCGAATCCAGCGCCAGGAAGACACCCTGCTTGCGGCCGCGGACCGGCTGCATGTCCAGCCCGCAGACGTGGCCGCGCGCATCACCCAGATCCAGGACCATGTCAAGGGCCTGGAAAGGGAACTGGAACACTACAAGTCCAGGCTGGCCGCCAGCCAGGGCGACGGCCTCGCGGCCCAGGCCGTGCGGGTACGCGACGTGCAGGTGCTGGCCGCGAAGGTGGAAGGCGCCGATGCTAAAGCTTTGCGGGAACTGGCCGATAAGCTGCGCGACCGGCTGAAATCCTGTGCCTTGGTTCTGGGAAGCATCCAGGACGGCAAGGTGGCCCTCATCGCCGCGGTTACACCGGATCTGACCGGTCGCCTCAAGGCCGGCGAACTGGTCAATTTCGTGGCCGCCCAGGTGGGGGGCAGGGGTGGAGGCAGGCCGGACCTGGCCCAGGCAGGCGGCAGCGAGCCCGGAAAGCTCCCGGGCGCCCTGCGCGCCGTCGTGGCCTGGGTGGACGCCAAACTCGACGGGTAAGAACTCAGACGCATGTTCGGATTCTTCAAACGCAAGTCTTCCAGTGCGGACGACCAGGATCCCCTGAGCGACCTGAAGACGGTTTCACGCTGGCTGGAAAATCTGCCCACAGGGGACATCTACAGTGCCCAGGAGCAGGTGGTGCAGAATCTGATCCAGTTCAACCATGCCGGCCTGGCCATGTCCAGGGACCGGCTGCTGGCTCTGATGCACCTGGATGAGCAGGCACGCGACATGCAGTACTCCCTCTGCCTGCAGTATCTGCGCAATCCACGCATGTCCAAGGTGATCGAGTCCCGCCTGTGGGCCGCCATCCATGCCTTTTACTGGGAGATCACCCGTGGCTACCATGCCTTCCTCATGGACTTCGTGGCCAACCCAGGCGGCAGCAGGATCCAGCAGCACATTCCCCTCATCGCCGCCCGTGCCCTGCGCGGGTTCGGGGACATCTTCAAATGGCGCTATTTCCGCTACGAGCGGGCCGAGGAAAAGCTTTGGCTGCGCATGCACAACATCTTCCGCATCAGCGAATTCGACAGCTTCCAGCAGAACCGCCTCAAGCTGTACGAGCAGGAGTCCGCACCCTCCAGCTGCATGGACGAGTACTCGCGCGCGCTGCTGCTCTCCCCGCTGGGCACCGGCAGTCTGACCCCACGCCAGATCGAAATGGTGGATCGCTGGCTGGCCGGCTGGTCCAGTCTCTATGGCCTGGACAGCACATACGGCCCGGAACGCCATTTCTTCATCGTCGATACCGCCCACGGCCTGGGGCTGCGCCGCATCCGCACCCAGAAAACCACGGAACCCACCTACCGCTATCTGGATACGCATCGGCTGCTGACCCATCTGGATGAAACGGTGCATGCCCTGCAGGGCGGTGCCATGCCGGCATCCCTGGGCCTGGGTGAGGACTTCCGCCTGCCGGACGGTTACGATCTCATCGCCCATGTACGCAATGAATGGTCTCCGGCCAATACGCGTGAACGCCGCGCCAGCCCGCGGGAATCCGTGGACGGACGTTGCGAGGTGGTACCCGAATTGCGCAACATCGCCGCCCGCATGCAGCGGGACCAGCAGATCGCCACGGGCGTGCACGCCTCACAATCGCTGACGCCCGAGGAAATCCTGGACATCAAGCTGTATGGCTTCGTCACGCAGCGCACCAAGGCCGGCGTCAGCCAGCGCCTGGCCGCAGCCGACGATCACATGCTGGAACACTGGGCACTGCGGGACCGCAGTGAAACGGGTGTCGGCATCGCGCTCAAGGACGAGCAGAGCGAATGGGTGCGCGTGGGCAAGCTGCTGGCCCTGCGCCCGGACCCCTCCGGGCCATGGCGCATCGGCATCGTGCGCCGCATCACACGCCAGGAGGAGGGATGGCGCCTGCTCGGCGTGCGTGTTCTGCCCGGAGTGGCAGAACACGCCGGCATCCTGCAGGACGCGGACCAGCAGACCGCATCCTACGCGGTGGACGGGCCCGCCTTCGGCGCCGAGGAACCCGCCATCCCGGCTCTCATTTATCCCGATTCCGAAGGTGGGCCGCGCATCATTCTGGAAACCGCCCGATATGCCCATGGGCGCCAGTACCTGCTGCGTCATGCGGACCAGGTCCTGCAGATCCAGCTCGAATCCGTGTTGGATAAGGGAGATGGCTGGCTGCTGGCCAGCTATCAACGACTGAACTGAAATCCACGGGCTATCCGCCCGGAAAAAAGGGAAGCACGCGTGAACACCCAGATGAAACCGGGACTCCTGATCGTCGATGACGATCCGCTCATCACCGACACCCTGCATTTCATGCTGTCCCAGGACTTCGAGATCTTTGTTGCGGAAACCCGCAAGCAGGTAAAGAGCCTGCTGACCCAGCTGGACACCCCGCCTCCCCTGGCCCTGGTGGACCTCGGCCTGCCCCCCACGCAGCACAAGCCGGACGAGGGCTTCGCACTGATCACGGACCTGCTCAGTCATTCCAAGCGCATCAAGATCCTGGTGCTGTCCGGCCAGAACGACGAGGCCAATGCCCGCCATGCCCGGGCCCTGGGCGCCATGGACTTCATTGGCAAACCGGCGGAACCGGAGCGCATCAAGGCTGCCCTGCTCTCCGCCCTGCGCTTCGACCAGGGCAGCGCGGCCCCGGCCCAGCCAGCGGACACGAACACGAGCGGCATCATCGGTGTCAGTTTCGCCACGGACAAGTTGCGCAACCAGATCAAACTCTATGCCGATGCCCCGTTCCCGGTACTCATCGAGGGTGAATCCGGCAGTGGCAAGGAACTGGTGGCCACCAGCCTGCACCAGTGGTCCAAGCGCCACGCCCGGCCCTACCTCGCCCTGAACTGCGCCGCCATCTCGGCCACCCTGGTGGAACCTACCCTGTTCGGTTATGCCAAGGGTGCCTTCACGGGAGCCAACCAGGCCCATTCCGGCTACTTCGAGGATGCGCGCGACGGCACCCTGTTCCTGGACGAGATCGGCGAATTGCCGCTGGAGCTGCAGGCCAAGCTCCTGCGCGTCCTGGAAAACGGCGAATTCCAGCGCGTAGGGGAAACCACCAGCCGTTTTTCCAATGCCCGCATCATTGCCGCCACCAACCGGGACCTGCGCAAGGAGGTCCGGGAGGGCCGTTTTCGTGGCGACCTGTACCATCGCCTGTCGGTGTTTTCCGTGCACGTACCGGCATTGCGCGACCAGGACGAGGACAAGATGGTGCTGCTGGAGCATTTCCGCGCCCGATACGCGCAGGAGGCCGGCATGCCGCCCTTCAGCTTCTCCACCGATGCCACCAGGCTCTGGGAGGCCTATCACTTCCCGGGCAATGTGCGGGAACTGCGCAATATCGTCATCCGCCTGACCACGAAATACGCCGGCAGGACGGTGAATGCCACCGAGCTGGAAGGGGAATTCGACCTGGACCTGGTCAATCCGGCCAGCATCCCCCTGCCCACGGACAGTCAGGCCCTGCAGGACTACGCCAAGAGCCACTTGCGCGGTGTGCATGCCTTCGATCTGGACAAGGTGGTCCGGCAATGGGAAAAGAGCTATGTGGAGGCGGCCCTGTCCATGACGCATGGCAACCTGTCGCAGGCGGCGAAGATCCTCGGCGTCAACCGCACCACGCTCTACAGCCGCATGCAGACCTACCAGGCGGACTGAGGCGGGCGTCTCCCGCCATCACCGCCGCGCCGGGCAGTCCTGGGGCACCAGACCTGGCGGCCATGGGCCCGCCAGGGCCCGGTGCATGGCCGGGGATTCCCGCACGATCTCCAGGCGCACCGCGCCGACCCCCGGGCGGGGGGCATAACGGACCCCCTGCAAGCCTTTTTGCTCCATTTCCGCTGCATGCCTGCGCGCGCCATCCAGGCTGGAGAATGTGCCCAAGGCCAGGGCGTTGGCCAGCGGGCCACCGCGGATGGGAGACATGTCCTGGATCCCCCGGGCACGGGCATCGTCCATCACCGCCTGCACGGCCGCCATGGACGCCATGGGTGGAATGAACACCCACCATCCCTGGCGCGTGGACAGCACCAGGTCGTAATCCCTGGCACCCACGCCATCCCGGCGCAGGTACGCCTCCACCTGGGCCACGCCGGCCGCGTCCAGCCCATCCTTCCAGATACGGCAGTTGCCGCCGGCAGGCGGTGTTTGCGCCGCAGAAGGCCCGCCGGTTTCGGCCTCACCGGCCTGCATCGGGCGTACGTCCCGCAGTAGGCGGATCTTGTCCGCGTTGAAGGTCTGCAAAGGGTTGGCTGAACCCAGCCAGCGGGAACCCGCCCAGCCCGCCAGCAGGACCGCAACGTTCAATACGAGCAGCAAGAGCGTCAGGCGGCGTAGCCCAGATCCCGGGCGATGCATGCCAATCCCTCCAATACCAGTTGGTCGACTTCGGTGATTTCCGGATCCAGCCACGGCCGCAGCACACCGCGCGCGCCCCCCGACAAGAGTACCGCCGGTGGCTGGCCCTGGGCCAGGGCCATACGCCGCGACATCCCTTCCACCACGCCACGCAGGGCAAGGGCCATGCCTTGGGCCACGGCGCTCGGCGTATCCCGGGGCCAGGTTTCCGGGGCAGACCCCGGTGCCATGGCTTCCCATGGAGCGAGCGTTTCCGCCACCTGTATCCCCGCCGTCCCCCCGGCCAGGGATGCGCGCAGCAGGTGCGGGCCCGGTGCGATGGCACCTCCCAGGAACTCCCCCGCCGCCGTCAGCATGTCCGCCGTCAGGGCCGTGCCCACAGTCACCACCAGCCAGTCCACCGCGCGCAATCTGTGCGCCGCGACCAGGGAGGCAAAGCGGTCCGGACCCAGCGTCCCGGAGGGCTGATAATGGCTGCGCAGGCCATGGCCCTGGGCGGGAGAAACCAGCCAATGCTCCACACCGGTACGCTGGAGCGGCACCCACAAGGCCTGGCGCAAGGCCGTATCCACGCTCTCGCCGGCCACGCTGCACACCACCGCCGCATCGGCCCGTAACCCGGCCCAATGCCGCGCCAGCGTGTCGCAAGCGGATGTCGGCAGCGTGCCCTGCGCCTGGCTGCGCGCACGCGCCAGCAGCCGCCACTTGATGCGGCTGTTGCCCGCATCCACCAGGAGAATCACGCGCCCGCACCCCGCAGACTGACCTCGCCGGAATGAAAACGCCGCACCCCCGTGCGCGTTCGCAACAGCAGGGCGCCCTGCCCGTCCACGCCCATGGCCACGCCGGAAATGCACTCCCCCTGGATGGTGAGGATGTCCACCGGCCGGTCGTGGAAGGCATGCGCAGCGTTCCAGTCCTGGTGGAAAGCCGCGAAGCCCTCCTGCTCGAAGCGCGCCAGGCCCTCATCCAGGCCCCGCACCAGATCCAGAAACAGGGCATTGCGATCCACCGCCTGCAGATGACTGCCCAGATCCGTGATCGGCTGCCCCAGACTCGCGCCCAAGGCCGCGCCGCCGCGCAGGTTGATGCCCACGCCGATCACCGCCGCACTGGGGCCCAGCGCCTCGCCGGAAAGCTCGATCAACACCCCGGCCAGCTTTTCGCCGGCCACGACGATGTCATTCGGCCATTTCACCTGGGCCCGAGCCAGACCCATGCGCCGCAACCGCATGCTCAGCACCACCCCCACGGCCAGGGACAGGCCCGACAGCTCCGCGGCCGGGCGCAGGGAACGCCACAGTAAGGAAAAGGTCAGGCTGTCCCCCAACCCGGTTTGCCATTTGCGACCCCGTCGCCCCCGGCCCCGGGTCTGCCACTCCGCCAGCACCACGGTACGATGCTCCGCACCGGCACGGGCCGCCTCCAGGAGATGGGTGTTGGTGGAATCCAGGCGTTCGAAGAAGCGCAGCGCCATGCCCCGGGCCGACAGGGCCGCGGATAGGCTTTCCACGGCCAGCCAGTCCATGGGCTGGGCCAGGCGATAACCCCGGCCCTGGACCGCATGCACCTTCACCCCCAGTTCTGCCGCTGCCTGCAGGGCGTTGTGCACAGTGGCGCGGGAGCAGCCCAGGGCCTGGGCAATGGCCGCGCCGGACACGAACTCGCCACGGGACAGATGTCGCAGGGCGGCATACAGTGTGGACGTCATGGCACCCGTCCGCCCCGACGGCCAGACGGCTCAAGGCGATGGTGGCGCGCGGGGCCCATCCTCCGCCACGGCCGCTCAGCGCGGCCAGCAATCCGCCAGCCTGGCCCCCGTGCCGGTAACCCCGCGTCGGCCACGCTCATCCAACAGCAGCGTGCCGCAGTCATCCGACTTCTCCGGCTCGGACAGGAGCGTGAACGTATCCGGACCGGCCCCCGGGAAGACCTCCTTGGGATCGCTGGCGACCACCTGTCCCCTGGCCAGGGAGATGCGATAACCGGAATCCGCGAGCGTGGAAGACCAATCCGGGGCCAGCAGGTCGGCAAAGCCTGTACGCGTGGCGCCGCGCTGCATGTGCAGCCACTCGGCCACTTCCTGCAGCCGCTTGGTCGCCTGCTTGCGGGCCTTCCGGGCCTGGTGCTCGTAGAGGGAAGCCACCGCCACGACGATGACCAAAACCAGAATGGTCACCGCCAGGCTGAGCTCCAGCATGGTAAAGCCCAGCTGCCCCCTGAATCGGTTGTATGTCTTTGCATCCATGCGCATAGCAGTCATTGTCTCCAGCAATCCGCGACAGTGCCTCCGGCCCCCTTCACCCCCGCCTGAGTCAGGGTGAGCGCTCCGCAAGCATCCCCCGCCATGGTACCCGTTGGCGTGGCCGTCAGGGTGAAGGTCTGGGCGGGGGCCGTGCCATAGGCCGCGGCGATGGTGTATCTGGCCGGCCCGTCGTTCGGTCTGGGCGACGTAGTGATGATGGGCGGTGCATTGCTGGCGGTATCCAGGTCGTAACGGTTCGCCTGGGTGTAGTTGCGTTCCAGTATCTGCGCATTCTCCAACAGGATGCCCGCTGCCTGGGCCCGGGCACTGCGGCGCACGAACTCCTGGTATGAGGGGTAGGCCACCGCCGCCAGGATGCCGACGATGGCAATCACCAGCAGCAGCTCGATCAGGGTGACGCCGGCCTGACGACGCCGGCGAGTCGCGAAAGTGATTGCGGCCATGGTAGTCGTCCTCATTGCACGAGTTCGCGCCAGTTGACACGGCCGTGCGCCCCTGCCCCGAAGTTGAGAGAGGTGGAGCTCAGGTTGCCCGTGGTGAGGGATGAAACCCCTACACCCTGGTTGCTGGTACTTGTGCCCTGGATCAGGGTGGTGCCCCCCAGGGCAGCCCCCACCTGGAAACCGGCAACCTTGTTGGGGTTCTGGGTGAAGACCGCGAACGGGGGATTCCCGCCGGTAAGATAATCGATCGCCATCAGCCAGCCCGTGCCGCCATAGTCGCAGGGCGCGCTGGATGGAATGAAGGTGTTGAGGTAGAGCACCCCGTTGATCAGCTTGGGGATGCCGGACGTGCGCTCCCCGCTGGTGGGCAGGTCCACATACCAGCCCATGTACTGCCCGGAACCGTTGCCCCAGGCAGAGATGGCATTGCCGGAGACCGTGCGGTAGTTGTAATTCACTCCACCCGAGGTAATGGTGGATACCCCCGTGACGGTCTGCGCCAGCAGGTTGGTGCTGCCCACGCCCGCGGTGGTGGTGTTGTCGTGCTTGTCCCAGATGCCGTAGACGCTCTGGGCAGCGGAGCTGGTATTGTCCGTGCCTTCCAGATATTTGCCGGTGCCGAACAGCACCAGTGCGCCCGTACCTTGCGGATGCCTGGTCACCTCGGCCGGCCAGATGATGGGCTGCCGGTTGCTCGAGGCGTCCTGGGCGACGAACAGGGGTGTGCACGTGCTGCCGGCGCCGCAGCCGGCGGTGGAGAAAGCCACCCGCCAGTTGGCCGGGTTGGCATCGCCCACGAGAAACTTCCACATGTTGCCCTTGAGATCGCCGGCATAGACCACGTCCACCACGCCATCCCCATCCATGTCGAAGGGCACCGGCGAGGACAGGCCATTGTTGCCGGCGGAATCCGCGACGATCTTGACGTAGTCCGTGTTAACCGTCCACACACCGTCCATGCCTTCCTTGATGAACAGCACATACAGGGCGGCCTTGCCCGCGCTGCTGTTGTAGCCGTTACCCAGGATGACCGCCCACTGGCCATTTTTCATCTTCACCAGCTGCTTGGGCTGGTTGTTGGTGGCATGCATGGGGGGGTGGTTGAACACATGGCCCATGTCGGCGTCATCGGTGGCCGTGAATTCCCACAGCAGGATGTTGGCGGCATTGGCCGCGCTGAAGTTTGCCGGATTGCTTACATCCAGGGCGAACACGCCCTTGCCGCCCGCACCCATGACGCCCACCAGCACGCTGCGCCAATCCGGTGTAGCCGTGGCGCTCAGGTCGGCGTCCCCCACCAGGGGAGAGCCGTCCACGTAGTAGCGGTGATTCTTGTTGTAGTCCCGATCGGTCAGCCTGCTGAGACTGGCATAAATGGGCGAAGGCACATAGGCCAGGACCTCCTTGCCGGAGTTGGCCGTGGTCTGCCCGGTGGCGATGCTGGTGAAGTCCAGCTCGGCGTTCACGCCATGCAGCATGCCGTCGTTGCCGCCCACATACACCACCGGTGTACGGTTCAGCTTGGCGGCACGATAGGCGCCGTAGCCCGGGTGGTCCACATCCGAATAGCCCGCTGCGGGTGCACCGACATACCAGGGATTGGAATTGACGATATCCCCAAGCCTGTTGTTGCGCACACGGAACTTGGCAACGGTATTGGCGCCGCAGGTGAAGGTGCCGGATACCCCTTCGTTGCTCGGATCGCCGCGCAGGTACGCCACGCGCGCGGTCCCGCAGCCGTCCTTGAAACCGGCCTTGTCCGTGTCGAGATCATTCTGCTGTGCGCTGCTCAGATTCGCATACTGGAAGTCCACGCCGCCACCGCCAGCGCGGGTGAGGATCACGCGCGCGCCGGCTGCCTGACCATTGATGAGGCTGCCGGCATCCCACTCCGGCGCGCCCAGCACGCCGCTCAGGGTGACTGGAAACTGCAGCAGCTGCCCGCTCCACTCCACGCTGGAGAATTTGGCCTGATATACCCGGCTCCTGGCCTGCAGGCTGGTGGAGTTGGTGGCCACCGCAGCGGCGGAGCCTATGCGCGCCAGGATATTGGTGAACGCGCTTTTCAGGCCCGTCACCAGTTTCCCCGGATCGTTGGCCAGGACGTAGTTGTCGGGCACGCCATCCCCGTCCGCATCCCACTCCGCGCTGGCGCTGCCGGCACTGGACACATTGGGGTTGCCGTCGCCGTTCGTGTCGATGAAACCACCGTATTTACCCGCCAGCCAGAGCATGTTCTTGTTGCCGTCCAGGGGGTTGCTGTTGTACTCCTGGGTATCGATCATGTAGGTGGCGATGGTCTGTATACCCTGATGGTCTGGACGGATGTCCTGGGTGTTGGCGTAATAGGCCAAACCGGCAATGTAATAGCTGTTTTGCTTTTGCGGCGCCGGGCAGGTGCCCATGACCTCGCCCAGCCCGGGGATGGTCTTGTTGACGGTGCAGGAGTTCGGGTTGGTGTCATTGAGAAAGTAGCCCACCACGTCATTGGCGCCACTTGCCGTGCCGCTGGTCCAGGTACCCGTTGCCTGCCAGGTACCATGGAGCCCCTCCATCTGCCCCACGGCATTGGTGAGATTGGTGACATTGATCGCCGGGTCCGGATTGCTGGGCGGATCACAATCGTTGGCGGTAAAACTGCCCGGCATGCCTGACTTGCCGGCCTGGCTACAGGTAAAGAAGGTGCCCGGCAGCCGCTTGTCCAGCCAGGGGTTGGCATCGTTGATACCGACAATGAAGTTCTTCTGGCACCAGTCCTGGATGGGGTCATCCCAGTTGGTGATGACCGGAAAACCGTCTTTCATGGTGGCAGTCAAGGCATTGGAATATTCCGGTGTGGGCCCCAGATTTTTGAAGTAACGCAGTGCTTCGTAATAGAGCTCGCCGGCGGGGTCACTGCCCTTGTAACCCTGCGCGCCAAACTTGTTGATGTAATTGATGATGCCGCTGTTGGATACGCCGCTGGCACTGGCGTCACTGCTGTCCGGATCGGCAATCAGCGTGCCGTCCGCGGCGTTCCACTCCGCCTTGGGGTTGCTGACGGTGCCCGTTCCCGGGCCGGTTCCCAACACGTATTGGGTGGGCCCTGTGTATTTCATCCTGGCGCGCAGCACGCCGCCATCCCGATTCTGCGAGCTGTCCAGCAGATAGCTCACCAAAGAAAAGCGCATGCGGTCGCCATACGTCTGGATCAGGCCCTCAGGCTTGTAGCTGGTGCCGTAGGCCTTGCAGTTGGCTTCCAGGCCTGCCGTGTTGTCACACACCTGCACCCGCACATTGCGGTTGGTAAATTTCTCGTTGGTGGCAATGGTCGTCCCCACATCCAACTCTGTGCCATGGCTGTGCAGATACAGCGTGGCATCGCCATAGGGCGAGACCGTGGCAGGCGCCACATTGCCGGGGGCAATCCCGCTCCCGATCTTCTTGATGGGGAACCAGGCATTTCCCTTGCTGAGGTTCTGATTGGCGCGTTGCAACACGGTCAGGGTGGCGGTATCCGTGCTGCGGTGTCCACCCGTCATCGCCCAGCGAAACTCGTCGATGGCGGTCATGGTGGCCCAGTTGAGGAAATTGCCGCTCCAGTCCCCCGAACACGTGGCACCGGCGCCGATGGCATAGGTCTTGTTCGCTACCGGCTCGAAGCGGCTGTTGTTGTAGACATAGCACTTGCCCGGGTCGAAATAACCAAGATAGGTCTGCGTCGCAAAGTAGCATGTGCCGATTGCGAATCCGCCTTCATTGCCCGGCCTGCCCGTGCAACTCGGCACCGAATTCGGCTCATCGTTATACGCCGCCCCCACCATGGGCGACTCAATGGACAGGTCGATCATCACGTTGGGGTCCAGGCGGTACTGCAAAAACAGGGGCGTATCCGCCAGGTTGAGCGCGCCGGCCGGTGCGCCCGCCAGCATGACAAGCATCCCCGCAGCAATCCGATAGCCTGATTTCATGTCGTTTCTCCTTGCATGCCCGCCTACTGCCGCATTTCCAGCACCTCGACGCGAATCGCGGCGCCATCACGCAGCACGACCCGGGCCCGGTGGATGTAACCGATGCCCGCGAGCGTGCCGCAGGTGGTGCGCTCTCCCGCCCAGCATTGGGTCATCCGGGGCGAGGTGGAGCGCATATCCTGGGAGTCGCCTTGTAACAGGGGGTAGCGCTTGCCTTCGATCTCCACATGCTTCATCGTGATTTGAGAGACATAGCCCGTGATTTCCGTATCCGCCCAGCTGATAGCCGCGACGGATGCCAGGCAAGCGGCGAAGAAGGATTTCAGGTGTGTGTGCATGGACCCTCCCAGGGCAATCAAGGCTTGAATACTTCCTGCAGCCAGACGACGGTATTGGCGTTGGCGCCCACGGCGCGCACCGTGATGCGGTAGAAGAAGGTATCGCCACCGGAGCCGGGCGCCTGTTTGCGAAAACCCTCGATGAGATAGCGGGGCGGGTCATCCACCAGGGGAATGGCGGCGGCACCGGAAAACGTCCCATACGCCACGCTGGGGGTGCCGGTCATGCTGAAGCTCAGCCATACGGGTGTTGTGAAGCCGCCCGTGCCGTTGTAGCAAAGGCCGGCCTGACACGTGGCGTTGAAGGAGGAAATGCCCGAAATCGCCGGGCTGCGCGGGGCGGTCCCCAATCCCAGGATATCCCGCTCCGCGTCGCGCAGAGCCAGTTCGGCGGCCTGCATGGCCAGGGCCCGGTCGCGCATGTTGCCGGCCATGCGTTCCTCCAGGCTGGCCATGCGCGCGGCGGTGATGCCGATGATGGTGAGCACCACGACGAAGATCAGACCGGTCACCAGGGCGGCGCCGTTCTGACGCGCGGCGGGTGGGGTGCTCGGGTGCGTGCGTATCATGCCATGACCCTCACGGCAGATTGGAGATGCGATTGCGCAGGTTGTAGGTGGCCACGAAAGCGCGGTGCAGGCGTGTGTCGGCGATTGCCGCGGGCTGGCCGGCGGCGGTGCCCAGCAGACGCGGGCAGTCCCAGGGCCGCTGTCCGCTCCGCGCCAGGCCCGTCTCGGTGGAACGCGCCATGACGCAGACCCGGGCGGTGACCACGTTGGGCCATTGACCCGCGGTGGGCGTGGCCGTGTAGCTGTTGGCGGACTGGTCTCCGTCCGAGTCCACGCCATAGACGATCTGCAGATCCTCGATGTTGGCAACCAGGGGCTGGACCTGGGCCGCAGCCGCGCCAACCGTAGCGGTACACCGCAGATTGTCGCCGCTCAGGTCGTAGGTCTCGGTTACCATCTGATCGGCATTGGCGACGTTGCCAAGGCAATTGCGCGATTCCCGCACCCCGTCTCCGTCGCTGTCCGGTTGCTCCTGGCCCGCGTAATACTGCACCGTCATGGTATCCGCGGATGTTCCGTTGGTGGAATTGTCCGTACCGCCGATTGGCGTGCATGCAGGTGTGGCCGTGGGCAGACATTCCGTGGTCACCGCCGCTACATTGGCCGTGATGTTGGCGTCGGCCCCCGCCTGGCGCAGGCTGCGGCCGACGACTTCCAGGGCGAAGCGGCCGGTCTCCTGCAGGCGGGCGTTGGCCTCCTGCATGCGGTAGGTCTGGCGGCTGCCCAGATAGATGGTGCCGATGCCCACCACCAGCAGCAGGCCCAGGCCCATGGCCACCAGGAGTTCCACGAGGGACATGCCACGCTGACGCGCAGAACTGCCGCCTGTGCGGACTTTCCACATGCCGCGGGCGCGCATCATGGCGATACCTCGGCAATGAAACAGTCCGTGTTGGCGAACAGCAGGGTGCCCGCGCCATCCCGGCAGTCTGTACCGGTTTGCGGCCAGCGCACGAGGATGCGCAACACGCGCAGGGCACCCGGCGTGTTGCTGCAATTTGCCCCGGGACCCTGCACGCAAGTCACCGTCCCCACCCCTCCCGGCAGCAGGCGGCTATTGCCGGTGTTCCATTGGGAGTGGTCCGTCACCGCCATGTTGGCGACCGAGCAGCCGGTCTGGAAGCAGCCGGGATCGGTGGGGATGGTGGCGCTGAGGTTGTCGTAATTTCCGGCCGTCGCGCCCGCCTGGTTGGCGCGGATGCGATCCGCCATGTCGTACACCTGCTGGGCGGCGATGCCGCGGTAGTAGGCCAACTGGTTGTTGCGCAGGCTGGCGGCCTGCAGGCCGGCCAGGCCCAGCAGGCCCAGGGAGACGATGACGATGGCCACCAGGATTTCCAGCAGGCTGAAGCCGGCCTGGTGCGGCGCGGAAAGGGCCTTCGGAAAACCCCGCTTCATGGGCATTGCGCCGTCCCCGTCGTCGTGGTCATCCGTCCCTGGAGGGACAGGACCAGTTGCCGGGCACTGCCCGTTCCGCGGGCATCGCAGAGCCTGAAGGTGTCAGCGAAGCCCGGGTTGAAGCCGGTGGACTGGAACGTCACGCGCCGCAGGTTGGCGGCCCGCAGGGTATTGCCGCTTTCCAGCGGCGCCCGGACCCGCAGGATGACCTCCCCCGTATCGACCGCGCCATCGCCATCGGTGTCCACGAACACCAGCCAGCCATCATCCCAGGTGGCGGAGGCCGCGCAGGTCGTATCGTTCTGCCGGCTGCACACCGTCACGCGCACGCCCCGCTTGACCGCCTCGCTTCGGGCGTAGGTCAGGCCCAGCACCAGGTCGTTGGCCTGGGCGGTGAGGCGGTTGTTGCGCACGAAATCGAGAAAGCTGGGGATGGCGACGGTCATGAGGATGGCGGCAACGACTATGGTGATCAGCAGTTCGATCATGGTGAAGCCGCCCACGCGCGACGCTGGGCTCCCGGTCCCGGGGGTGATTGATCCGGCCCCGGGGTTCTGGGGACTGGGGTGCATGTTCCGATCCTCCACCGGTTCTTGCCGGCGCGCAGCGCGCGCTGGGCGGCATTCGTTTCCTGAGACAAGCATAGGCCTGTGCCCTGGACCAGCATTCAGGCACGGGACGGGCGGTCCACATGGTGACACGAACGGCAGGGGGAGAACGGCGGCATGCACGCCGGGCCGCTGGCAGGCGGGCGGGTTTGGCCGTATCGTCCGGCCCCATGCGCAGCGACATCCTCATCCTGGGCGGTGGCATCATCGGCCTGCTCAGTGCCCTGAATCTGGCCTGGGCGGGGCTGGAGGTTGCCGTCCTGGACCGGGGGGAAATGGGCCGGGAGTCCACCTGGGCCGGGGCGGGCATCCTTTCGCCCCTGCTGCCCTGGGACTATGGGTCCGGGGTGAATGCCCTGAGCGAGCGCGGGCGGGCGTTGTGGCCCGCATTGGCAGACTTCCTCGGGCAAGGCACGGGCATCGATCCGGAATACTGGCGCTGCGGCATGCTGGCCCTGGGGGATTTCGACCTGACCGCCGCCCAGGCCTGGTGCGCAGCATGGGGCTGGCGATGCGAGGCGCCGGCGCCCCAGCAACTGGCGGCTTTCCCGCCCGCAAGCGCCGCGCTTTGGCTGCCGGATGTGGCCCAGGCCCGCAATCCACGGGTGGCCCGGGCCCTGGTGGCGGCCTGTCGGCAGGCCGGGGTACGCCTGCTGGCACACCGCGTCGTGACCGGCCTGGTGGTGGAGAATGGCCGTGCGCGGGCCGTACACACCCAGGCAGGCACGTTGCACGCCGAGCGCTTCGTGGTCTGCGCGGGGGCCTGGAGCCCCGCGTTGCTGGGGCCCCATGCCCTGGGGCTGCACATCGTGCCGGTACGCGGTCAGATCCTGTTGCTGCGCGGTCCACCAGGTATCCCGCGACACATCGTCCTGCGTCAGGGCCGCTACCTGGTGCCGCGGCGGGATGGCCTCATCCTGGTGGGCAGCACCCTGGAAGACGCGGGTTTCGACAAGACCCCCACGCCGGAGGCCCGGCTGGCCCTGCTGGACTTCGCACGCGGGACCCTGCCGGCCCTGCATGCATGCACGGTCGTGCTGCAGTGGGCCGGACTGCGGCCGGGATCGCCCGGCAACCTGCCCACCATCGCCCGCCACCCCGAATTGGACAACCTCTTCATCAATGCCGGCCATTTCCGCTACGGCGTGACCATGGCCCCGGCGGCGGCGGAGCTGCTGGTGCAGCTCATGCTGGCGCGGCCCACCACCCTGGATGCCCTGCCCTATGCCTGGCCCCGCACCTGAGCCGGCCCCCCGCGCGCGGAAGGGCCCGCCGCCACCGGATTTCCGCAATCTGGGCACCCTGCTGCGCGTGATCCTGCTGGCGGAGGGGGCCGGGTTTGTGTACCACCTGGCCCGTCAGGGCAGCCTGGGCGGCGCCTTGCTTGCCATGACCAACGACGCCCCCATGTATCAAACGGCCCTGCTGGGCAGCCTGCTGCTGCTGTTCCTGGCCTCGCCCTGGCTGATGCGCCTTCCCTTCGTCGTCAGCGCCGGCCTGGGCAGCCTGCTGACAGCCCTGACGGGCATGGCGACGCAGGCGTTTTTTGTTGACTCCCTGCCCGAGCTGTATCGGGGCAGGCCCCTGCTGACCGGGTTTCTGGCGACCGTCCTGGCGGCCCTGATCTATTTTTATTTCCACTGGCGTCAGCTTTCCCTGTCACCGGCTCTGTCCGACGCCCGCCTCATGGCCCTGCAGGCCCGTATCCGCCCCCACTTCCTGTTCAACAGCCTGAACAGCGTGCTGGGACTCATGCGCCAGAACCCGGGACAGGCCGAAACCGTGCTGGAAAACCTGGCAGACCTGTTCCGGGCCCTGATGGCCGACACCCGCGCCCTGGTACCCCTGGAGCGGGAACTAGAGTTGGCCCGCGCCTATGTGCAAGTGGAAACCCTGCGTCTGGGGGAACGGCTGCGGCTGGCCTGGCACTGCGACACCGCGCCCGGCGATGCCCTGGTGCCCCAGCTCATCCTGCAACCCCTGATCGAAAATGCGGTCATGCACGGCGTGGAACCCAGCCCCGGGGGTGGGGAGGTACATGTCAACCTCTTCGTCAGGGCGGACCGGCTGTTGCTGGTGGTGCGCAACCCGCTGGCCGCGCGGTCCGGGCCGCGCGGCGGCAACCGCATCGCCCTGGCCAACATCCGCGAACGCCTGGATCTGCACTTCGACGCGGAGGGGCGCATGACCCATTTCGTGGCGGGGGGTGAATTCGTGGTGCAGATCGAGATGCCCCTGCGACGCGGCAACACGACGTCGCCTGTTGCGAGGGTCCGAGGGTCACCGGATTAGACGCTGTTTAATTCGACGACTAAAATCTCCAGAAGTAGGCGTTGAACCCTCCGAAGATCGCCATAGCGAACGCAGAGAAAGTTCTCCGGGGGTAGCCGCGCCGAGCCGAGTCATGGATCAGCCCTTCCCTTATGTCTTGAATGGATGAGTTGCGATGTCGAGTGCGAACGGCCACACCCTGTCCCGATCCGAGATCACGGATCGCCTGCGTGCCCACGGCATTGTCCCCACGCACCAGCGGGTAGAGATTGCCGGTGTGCTTTTCTCCCGCCACGAGCACCTGTCGGCGGACCAGATCCTGGTGGCGGTGAACGTGCGCCACAGCGAGACCTCCAAGGCCACGGTCTACAACACCCTGAAGCTGTTCCTGGAAAAGGGCCTGGTGCGGGAAGTCATCGTCGATCCCAGCCGGGTGTTCTATGACTCCAACACCGCACCCCACCACCACTTCTACAACACGGCCACGGGCGAGCTCACGGACATCCCTGCCGCGTCCCTGCGTTTCCTTGGCGTTCCCCAGCCTCCCGCAGGCATGTTGGCGGAGAGCATCGACGTCATCGTGCGTATCCGGCCACAATAGCCTATTCACCAATCTCCGGCCCAGGCCGTGCGAACGCGAGGGAGACTGCATTGCAAAGACGCGCATTCCTGAAAGGGGCCGGCGCCGGCCTGGCCAGCTCAGCCGCCATCGGCCTGTCGGGTTGCGGCCCGCGGGCCGGCAAACCCCAGACGGGAGCCCTGCCCACGGTGCACTGGCGCCTGGCCTCCAGCTTCCCCAAGAACCTGGACATCATCTATGGCGCCTCCGAGATGCTGGCGGAGCGCCTGGCGCAACTCACCGACGCCCGCTTCCAGGTCAAGGTACACGCCGGTGGCGAACTGGTGCCCGGCCTGCAGGTGCTGGACGCGGTGCAGAACGGTACGGTGGAATGCGGCCATTCCGCCAGCTACTACTACGTGGGCAAGAACCTGGCCTTCGCCTTCGATTGCGCCGTGCCCTTCGGGCTCACCGCGCGGCAGCAGAATGCCTGGATGTACCACGGCGGCGGCCTGGCCCTGCTGCGTGAACTGTTCGCCAAGTACCACATCATCCACTTCCCCGGTGGCAACACCGGCGCGCAGATGGGGGGCTGGTTCCGCAAGGAGATCAGGACCCTGGCGGACCTGCAGGGCCTGAAGATGCGCATCCCCGGCATAGGCGGCCAGATCATGGCCCGACTGGGGGTGGTACCCCAGACCCTGGCGGGCAGCGACGTCTACCCTGCCCTGGAACGGGGCGCCATCGATGCCGCCGAATGGGTGGGCCCCTACGACGACGAGAAACTGGGCCTGCACAAGATCGCGCCGCACTATTACTACCCAGGCTGGTGGGAGGGTGGGCCGCAGCTCTCCTTCTACGTCAACCTGGACAAGTGGAACGCCCTGCCCGAGTCCTACCGGCAGGCCTTCGAGACGGCATGCGCCGCGGTCAACGGCGACATGCTGGCACGCTACGACACCGAGAACCCCAAGGCCCTCATGCGCCTGGTGCAGCAGGGCGCGCAACTGCATGCCTACCCGCGCGAGGTGCTGGAGGCCGGTATGCAGGCCACTTTTCAGGTCTACGACGCCGAGGCCGAGAAGAACCCGGATTTCGCGCGCATCTACCAGCCCTGGAAGGACTTCCGCAGCGCGGAAATGCAGTGGTTCAAGGTGGGGGAAGCCAGTTACACCAATTTCCTTTACTACAACCGTTGAAAGGGGTCCGCATGCAGACCCGACACCTGATCCCCCTTCTGGCCCTCGTCAGCGTGGTCGCCTGCGGCCGGCAGGAACCCGCAGGCCCGGCGGAACCGGAAATGCCCCCGGTGGCCGAGACCCCGACCACACCGCAGGAGAGCCCGTCGGTAGCCGGGGCCGGTGTGGCGGCCCCGGCTACCGACGCGGGTGCTGGCGACCTGACGGAGCATGGCCGCATCCGTTACAACAGCGTGTGCGCTGGCTGCCATGGCAAGAACGGCGAAGGCCAGGGCATGTTTCCCAAGGTGGCGGGCCAGGGCGCGGAGATCCTGGCTGCCAAGCTACGCGACTACAAGGCCGGCAAGAAACTGGGCCCCCAGTCCGCCATCATGCACGCCAACAGCCAGAACCTCAGCGAACAGGATATCGAGGCCCTGGCGGCGCACATGGCGGGGTTCGGCGGCTGAGCCCGGCGCCATGCAGCGGTCGGGGCGGCGCAAGGGTGTCACCCGGAAAGATTCCTCACTGCGTTCGGAATGACACCCTCGACATTCGAGACGACACCTCGACATTCGAGACGACACCTCGACATTCGAGACGACACCTCGACGTTCGGGGCAACACCGCGACGTTCGGGATGGCAATCCTCCACGCCCGGAGTGACGGCCCTAGGCCCCAGTACGGCTATCCTCGTAGAGAAAAAACGGTCCACGGCCATCAGGATGCCGGGCCGCGCATTGCGGTGCCTTTTCAGCTCACCGCCAGCAGTTCCACCTCGAACACCAGGGTGGCATTGGGTGGGATCACACCACCGGCACCATAGGCGCCATAGCCCAGGTGGGGCGGGATGGTGAGCTTGCGTCTGCCACCCACCTTCATGCCGGCCACGCCCTCGTCCCAGCCGAGGATGACCTGGCCCCGGCCCAGGGCGAAGGCGAAGGGGTCATCACGGTCCACGCTGGAATCAAATTTTTTGCCATCCGTGAGCCAGCCCGTGTAGTGCACGCTGACGCGCTGCCCCTTGCTGGCCTCGGCGCCCTCGCCCAGCGTCAATTCCTCGATGATCAGGCCGCTGGGGGTGGTGTGTACCGACATATGCCTACTCCAAAGAAAGCGTGGAGGGGGGATGCCGCTCCACGCCGGGGTGAAAAACGATCAGCGCAATACTACCAGCACCACGCGGCGGTTCTGCGCACGACCCTGGCGGTTGACGTTGCTGGCGATGGGGCGTGCTTCGCCGTAGGAGATCACTGACATGCGGTGCAGAGGGATACCCGCCTCGATGTTGAGATAACGGCGCACCGCCTCGGCTCGCATCTCGCCCAGGCGCAGGTTCGTCGCGGCCTCGCCACGACTATCGGTATGGCCCTGGATCTCGATGAACACCTTGTCGTCGTCGCGCTTGAGCTTGGCGGCGAACTCGTCCAGGGCGGCCCTGGCCTGCTTGCCCAGGTTCGCGCTGTCGCTCCCGAACCTGAGGCTGTCGTTCTTGAGAACCACCTCGTACAGCAGCTTGCCTTCGGCCAGGCGACCAGCAGCCGTTGCACGCTCCAGGGCCTCGCGGGTGTTGTCGGACAGGCGCGCGATCTCGCCCTCGTTGCGGGTGAGGCGCGCGGCGTGCTCCTCCAGGGTGGCCTGGACGGCGGTCTGGGCCTTGGCCAGGCTGCCGACCGATTCGACATTCTGATTCAGGCGCTGGTCCATGTCCTTGACATCCCCCTGGACCGTGCCCAGGCGGGCCTGCACGTAGTCATGCACATACTCCTTGGTGGCGCAACCCGAGACCATGACAGCGCCAAATGCGGCAATCCATAGAGACTTATTCATCCCTCACCTCATGTTAAAAACGTAAGTACATGATTCCAGTGTAACTTATCGACACGGATCATGTGAACTTAAATGTGGGCCTGGGTGCCCGCACATGCCCTGGGCGTCTGGGGTCACGGCCGAACTCATGGGGGAGGTACCAGATAGCCGGGATCCGGCACATCCAGACGTATCTGCGCGGGCGCGGTCCGGCCCTGCTCGGGCGTGGAGGACACCATTCCGGGGAAGGTCAGGACCGCCGCCACCATCAGTATCTGGATCCCCAGGAAGGGCATCGCACCCCAGTAGATATCCGTGGTCTTCACTTCCCGAGGGGCCACGCTGCGCAGATAGAACAGGGAAAACCCGAAGGGCGGGTGCATGAAGGAGGTCTGCAGGTTGATGCCCAGCAATACCCCGAACCAGACCAGATCGATGCCCAGCTTGGCGGCCACGGGGGCCAGCAGGGGCACGATGATGAAAGCGATCTCGAAGAAATCCAGAAAGAAGGCCAGGCCGAACACGAGCAGGTTCACCACCAGAAGGAACCCCAGTTCGCCACCCGGCAACGCGGTCAGCAGGCCTTCCACCCAGTCGTCCCCATCCAGCAACTGGAACACCAGGGAAAACACGGTGGAGCCGATGAGGATGAAGATGACGAAACTGGTCAGGCGGGTGGTGCGTTCCAGGGCCTGACGCAGCAGTTCCAGGTTCAGCCGGCCCTTGCCCAGGGCCAGGATCAGGGCACCGGTGGCCCCCATGGCGCCCCCCTCGGTAGGGGTGGCGATACCCAGGAAAATGGTACCCAGCACCAGGAAGATCAACAGCAGGGGGGGTGCCAGCGCGGTCAGGGTCTTGCGCCAGAGACCCGTGTCGGCCAGGCCGTGGGCCAGTGCGGGGGTCGCCTCGGGCCGCACCAGGCTCACGCCCAGGACGTATAGCATGTAGAGGGCCGCCAGGCTCAGGGCAGGGATCAGGGCACCCCGATACATGTCGCCCACGGGCACACCCAACTGGTCGCCCAGGACGATGAGCACCAGGGAAGGCGGGATGATCTGTGCCAGGGTGCCGGAGGCGGCGATGACACCGGCGGCCAGGCGTTTGTCGTAGCCATGGCGCAGCATGATGGGCAGGGAGATGAGGCCCATGGCGATCACCGAGGCGGCCACCACGCCGGTGGTGGCCGCCAGCAGGGCACCCACGACGACCACGGCATAGGCCAGCCCGCCGCGCATACGTCCGAAGATCTGACCCAGGGTATCCAGCAGTTCCTCGGCCATGCCGCTGCGTTCCAGGATCAGGCCCATGAAGGTGAAGAAGGGAATGGCCAGCAGGGTGGCATTGGCCATGATGCCGAACACCCGGTCCGGCAGGGCCTGCAGCTGCTCGAAGCCCATGAAGCCCATCTGGCTGCCGATGAAGGCGAAGAGCAGGCCGTTGGCGGCCAGGGAGAAGGCCACCGGATAGCCCAGCAGCAGGAACACCACCAGACCGGAGAACATCAGGGGGGCCATGAACTCGAAGCTCATGCCACATCCTCGCTCCGTTCCTCGGAGTAGGGCATGCCCCCCCACAACACCCCTGCACGCTTGATCACCTCCGCCAGGCCCTGCAGCCACAACAGCGCAAAACCCAGGGGGATGGCCAGCTTGATGGGCCAGCGCGGCAGCCCCCCCGCATCCGGCGAGGTCTCGCCTATGGCATAGGCGGTCAGGAAAAACTCCCAGCCCAGCCAGGCGATGAGACCGCTCATGGGCAGCAGGAAAAACAGCCCTCCCAGTAGGTCCACCCAGGCCTGGGTACGGGGACTGGCGCGGCCATAGAGCACGTCGATGCGCACATGGCCGTTGTGCTTCAGTGTGTAGCCGGCGCCCAACAGAAAGATCAGGGCGAACAGATACCACTGGATCTCCAGCCAGGCATTGGAACTGGCGTTCAGTCCATAGCGCACCAGGGCGTTGCCGGCGGAGATGAGGGTGGCGGCCAGCACCAGCCAGATGGCCAGGCGACCGACCCGCTCGTTGAGGGCATCGATCACCCGTGCCAGGGCAAGCCAGGCCTTCACCGCGGTCTTTCCCCTCCGTGGCGCGCCGGCCACGGTTTCATTCCCCCGCCACCGTCATGCGGCCGATGAGGATGGAGCCCACGCGACGCGAGCCCCGGGTCTCCACGTCGGTGCCCAGGGCGACGATATCCCGCAGCATGTCGCGCAGATTGCCGGCGATAGTGATCTCCTCCACCGCATGGGCAATCTGGCCGTTCTCCACCCAGAAGCCCGCCGCGCCGCGGGAGTAGTCGCCGGTCACCATGTTGAGGCCATGGCCCAGCAGTTCCGTCACCAGCAGGCCCGTGCCCATCTTGCGCAGCAGGGCATCGAAGTCCTCGCCGGTGGTGGACACGATGAGATTGTGGTTGCCGCCCGCGTTGCCCGTGCTCCGCAGGCCCAGCTTGCGGGCGCTGTAGCTGGACAGGAAATAACCCTGCACCACGCCATCACGCACCACGTCCCGCTCGTGGGTGGCCACGCCCTCCGCATCGAAGGGCGAAGAGGCCAGACCCCGGGGCAGAAAGGGCTGCTCCTGGATCCGCACGAAGCCGGGAAAGATCTGCTGCCCCAGGCTGTCCAGCAGGAAAGAGGACTTGCGGTACAGATGACCACCGGAGATGGCGGACACGAAGCTGGCGAGCAGGCCGGAGGCGACGGGGGCCTCGAACAGCACCGGACACTGGCGCGTGGACAGGCGGCGGCCGCGCAGACGGCGCAACGCGCGCTCCCCGGCCCGACGCCCCACCACGGCGACATCGTCCAGGTCTCCGGCGGCCCGGGCCGTGGTGTACCAGTAGTCGCGTTGCATGGCGCCGTCCTCTTCGGCGATGACGGCACAGGACAGGCTCTGCCGACTGCTGGGATAGCCGCCGCTGAAACCCAGGCTGTTGGCGTATACGAACTGGCTGTTCTGGCTGGAGAGGCTGCCCCCCTCGGAATTGCGGATGCGGGCATCCACCGCCAGCGCCGCCGCCTCGCAATCCCGCGCCAGGGCACCGGCCTGATCCACATCGATATCCCAGGGGTGATAGAGATCCAGATCCGGCACCGAGGTGGCGAGCAACGCCTCGTCCGCCAGGCCGGCGCAGTCATCCTCCGCGGTGTAGCGGGCGATGCTCAGGGCCTTGTCCACCACGCGCGCCAGGGCATCGGCGGAAAAATCCGAGGTGGAGGCATGTCCACGGCGCCGGCCCAGATACACGGTCACGCCGATGCCCTTGTCGCGGTTGTGCTCGATGGTTTCCAGCGCACCCTGGCGCACGGACACGGACAGCCCGCTGCCTTCGGATACCTCGACCTCGGCGGCGCTGGCCCCGTCGCGCCGGGCAAGGTCCAGCGCCTGGCCAGCCAGATCCGCGAGGGACTGGGACGTATAGCTGAAAGGGCTGTCCGACACGTTGGGGTCCGAAAAATGCGAAGACCGCTATCATACCAACCCTTTCGTCATCGCCTCAGCACCATGCAAGACGAGGATTCCCAGGGTCGGGCCACGCCCAGCAAGAGCCAGCGCAAGCGCGAGGCCAGCGCCCTGCAGGACCTGGGTGGCGAGCTCGTGCGGCTGTCGGCGCAGCGCCTGGAACGGATGGACCTGCCGGACGCCCTGCGCAGCGCGGTCCTGGAGGCCAGACGTCTTGCCAGCCATGGCGCCATGCGCCGCCAGATGCAGCGCATCGGCAAGCTCATGCGGGCAGTGGACGCGGCGGCCATCGCCGCCCAGCTGGCGGAAATCCGGGGTGAATCGAACACCGCCCGGGCCGCCTTCCATGCCCTGGAACACTGGCGGGACCAGCTGTTGCGGGACGACCAGGCGCTCACCCGGTGGCTGGCGCTGCACCCGCATGCGGATGCCCAGCAGCTGCATCGGCTCATCCGCAATGCGCGCAAGGAGCATGCGGCGGGTCAACCGCCCAGATCCAGCCGTGCCTTGTTCCGCATGTTGCGACAGGTTACCGGAGGCTGAAACACGTCGGACGATCCGGCCGGCGTCGGTTTTTTTTACAGGCATTCCCGACCCCCTTGGAAAGGCTGTTCAAGACGTTGATTGCAGCGGGATTTCGCGGAACGTGACAAAGGCACGATATTTGCTAGATCAAGCATATGCCTTTTGTTATAAGCCCACCCATGGCGCAGACCGCGACTCAACCCCCTCAGGACACAGCGTCCACGTTCGAGTCGGGCTGCATCAGCCACCCCGGCGTTCTGACCCAGCTCCTGCGCCACCTGGGCGGCAGCCCGGGTCTGGATGCGCATGCGCGCCAACTCCTGCTTCTCGACCCGGTCCTGAGTCTGCATGCCCTGCGCCTCATCGCCGACGCCCATCCCGATGCCCTGCTGACGGAACTGAATCTGCGCCAGGCCCTGGCAAGCCTGCCGGCACACATCCTCAAGCAATGGGTCCTGAACGGCGTGGTGGATCACCTGCTGCATGCCTCCGATCGACAGGCAGCGCTCCTGGACCAGGACTGGCATCAGGCCGTCACCACGGCCGCGCTGTGCAGGGCCCTGGCGGAGCTCCATGGCTATCGCAATCCGGAGGAGGCCTGGCTGGCGGGGCTGCTCGTGCACCTGCCCGCCTTCGTACGCCATGCCCAGACGCCGGAAGCGGCCCGCCTGACCAGCCTGGCCGCGCTGGAGAGCATCCCCCTGCGCGGTTTCCTGGCCGACACGCTACGCTATCGTGACGCCCCCCCCGCGCGCCTGCAGGACGCTGCCCCGCTGGTCAGGCTGGTCCTGAGCGCCCTCAGGCTGTTGTCCGATCCCGTACCCGACGATGCGGTATTCTTGTTGCCTGCCTTGCCCACGGAAACCCTGAGGGAAATGTTGCACAACGCCAAACAGAACGCGGACCGGCTCACCCGCACGATACAGGCCACGCCCCCCTCCCAGGCCGGAACCGAAGTCATGCGCTTCAGTCGCCTGGAAGCCGCCGCCGGACTGCCAGACCGGGGGGGCGATGCGGTCATCGAGGCCCTGGCCGCCAGCCTGGCGGCGGAGGAAGGACTGTACGACCCCATCTATCTGGCACTGGACAAGCGCAGCAGCAGCCTGGTCTCGCAGGCCCTGGGCGGACGCATTCCCCCGGCCATCAGCCTGCGCATGGAGGGCAGCAACGCCGCCGCCGTGCGGGCCCTGTTCACCCGTGGTTGCGTGGTGGTCTTTGCCCAGGACACCGACACCGCCCTGCTGGATCAACAGATCATCCGCCAGGCCCAGGCCGATGGCCTGGCCGCCCTGCCCGTGGGCGAAGGTGGCAACCGGGGCGTGCTGATGGTCTGCGGACATCACCATGCCCTGGAAAAGCTGGCGGCCAACCCCCAGCACTACACCCGTCTGGCCAATCTGGTGGGACGCGGCCCTGCCTCCGCCGGCGAGCAGGCGGCAGGCGGCATCCCGGTGGTGGAGGAGGTATATGCACGCGTACGACGTGCCTGCCACGAGGTGAGCAATCCGCTGGGCATCATCAAGAACTATCTGACCATCCTGAACGTCAAGCTGGGGGATGACGCCCTGGTGGTGGACGAGCTGCGCATCATCCACGAGGAACTGGACCGCATCACGCGCATCGTGCGCGGCATGCTGCACGATGGCGCGCAGAACGGCGAGGCGCGCAAGGACACGGACATCAACCTGCTGGTCCAGGACATGGTGAAGATGGCCACTCCCACCCTGCATGGCAAGGGGGTGCGCGTGGATACCCAGCTGGCCGCCGGCCTGCCGCGTCTGACACATGACCGGGACGCGCTCAAGCAGATCGTCCTCAATCTGCTGCTCAACGCCCTGGAGGCCAGCCCCGAGGGGGGTACCGTGCGCGTGGGAACCGCCATCCTGCTCAATCAGCATCGCGAGCGTTTCCTGGAGATCTCGATCACGGACAACGGCGCGGGCATTCCGCCCGAGCGGATGGATACCCTCTTCGAGCCGGTGGAAACCGGGAAGGGTGCAGGCCACGCGGGGCTGGGCCTGTCCATCGTCAAGCATCTGACCGAATCCCTGGATGGCACCATCCTGTGCAAGAGCGGCGCCGCAGGTACCACCTTTCAGATCTCCCTGCCACTGGTCTGATGCGCATGCGTACCGATACCCTGCCCACCCGCGCCACCACAGTGAGGCCCTGATGCAGGCGTTCTCCCAGGCACATCCATCCCAGCCCGCCCGGGTGAGCCTGCTCATCGTGGATGACGAACCGCGTTACCTGGACAGCACCCGCCTGCTCCTGACCCCCGTGGTGGACGGCATCGATACCGCCCTCGACGGTGCGCAGGCCTACGCCAGACTCGAACAACGGCTGTATGACCTGGCGCTGCTGGACCTGCACCTGCCGGACACCACCGGCCACGACATCATGGCCTGGCTGCGCATCCACCAGCCCCAGTGCCGTGTCATCATCACCAGCGGCGATGACCACATCGAGGCCGCCATCCAGTCCCTGCGCCTGGGTGCCTACGACTACCTGCGCAAGCCCTATGAGCCGGAAGAGCTCATCCAGACCCTGCGCAACGTGGTGGGACGCATCCATCTGGAGCGCGACAACCGGCGCCTGCAACAGCAGATCGAGCATTCGGAGGAGTGGTATCGCCTGCTGGTGAACAACTCCCCGGACATCATCTACACCCTCGATGCCCGGGGCAGCTTCACCTTTCTCAACGAGAGCGTGCGCCGTACTCTGGGCTACAGTCCGGAGGAACTCATCGGCCAGGACTATCTGGTACTGGTGCCGCCCGGCGAGATCGACCATGTGCGCCACCGCTTCAACGACCGGCGCACCGGAAATCGGGCCACGCGCAACTATGAAATGCGTCTGCGGCGCAAGGACGACCTGCTCACCAAGCTGTCGCCGCACGCGATCGACAATCAGGTCATCGTCGAACTCTCGGCCATGGGCATGTATCGCGCCCAGCCCGACGGGGACGAGGAGTTCCTGGGTACCTACGGTGTGGCCCGGGATGTGAGCGAGCGCAAGCAGGCCGAGGCCACCATCACCTTCCAGGCCTACCACGACCAGCTCACCAGCCTGCCCAACCGTACCCTGTTCCATGATCGCCTGGGGCAGGCCATGGTGCAGGCCAAGCGCCATGCCCAGAACATGGCCATCATGTTCCTGGACCTGGACCGCTTCAAGGTGGTCAACGACACCCTGGGCCACCCCATCGGCGACAGCCTGCTGCAGGCCGTGGCCCAGCGCTTGAAGGCCTGCCTGCGGGAAGGCGACACCCTGTCCCGCATCGGCGGCGACGAGTTCATGCTGCTGCTGCCCCTGATCCACTCGCGCGAGAACGTTATCTTCATCGCCGAGAAGATCCTGTCGGCCCTGAAGACCCCCTTCAACATCGAGGGCCACGAGATCTTCATCGGCGTGAGCATCGGCATCGCCCTCTACCCGGAGGACGGCGACAACCGCGAGACCCTGATCAAGCACGCCGACATCGCCATGTACCACGCCAAGGACCATGGCCGGAACAACTTCAAGTTCTTCACCCACGCGCTGAACAAGGCCCTGAGCGGCCGCCTGTCGGTCGAGAACGACATGCGCCGCGCCCTGCAGGAAGGACAGTTCCAGGTCTACTACCAACCTCAGGTGGATATCGAGTCCCGGCGCATCCGCGGCATGGAGGCCCTCATCCGCTGGCAGCATCCGCGCCGCGGCCTGGTGCTGCCGGATGATTTCATCTCCATCGCCGAGGACTGCGGCCTCATCAACCCCATCAGCGACTGGGTGCTGGGCTCCATCTGCCGTCAGGCCAACCTCTGGGCCGCCAGTCGCCTGCCCATCCCCACCCTGGCGGTGAACGTCTCGCCCCGTCAGATCGAGCATCCCCACTTCGTGGACCGCTTCATGGAGATCCTGCTGGGGGGCTGCGCGCGCAGCGACGCCATCGAGGTGGAAATCACCGAGAGCGCCCTCATGCGCGACGTGGACGGCGCCATAGGCAAGCTGCGCAAGCTGGCCGATCAGGGCGTGAACATTTCCATCGACGACTTCGGCACGGGCTACTCCTCCCTCTCCTATCTCAAGAAGCTGCCCATCCACACCTTGAAGATCGATCGCAGCTTCGTGCAAGACCTGTTCCGCCACCAGAGTGGCGCCACCATCGTCGCCGGCATCGCCGCCATGGCCAAGGGCCTGAAGCTCCACGTGGTGGCCGAGGGCGTGGAGACCGAGGAGCAACTGAACTACCTGCGGGAGCTGGGTTGTGATGCCTACCAGGGCTTCTATTTCAGCCACCCTGTGGATGCCGGCAAGGCGACCGAGATCCTCAGCGCCCAGCTCCCGGGCTGACCCATCCGACCAGCCTTGGGCAAACGGCCCGGTCTGGTTAAGCTCCCCGCTCTCGTCGCCCACGATCGCCGCCTTCCGCCATCCCGCCATGGCCCTTGAACACCTGCAGCCCGATTCCCCGGGACCCCGCATCACCCTGAGCCAGTGGCGTGCCGCCCTGGCCCTGTTTCCCTACGTATGGCAGTACAAGGGCCGGGTGATGGCCGCCTTTGCCCTGCTGCTGGGCGCCAAGCTGGCCAACGTCTCCGTGCCCCTGATCCTGAAGGACATCGTCGATGGCCTGGAACACCCGGACACGCATCTGCTGCTCCCCACCTTTCTCATCCTCCTCTACGGTCTGCTGCGCTTCGGCAACACCGCTTTCACCGAGCTCCGCGACGCCCTCTTCGCCCGGGTACTGCAGCGCGCCATGCGCGGCGTGATCCACGACGTGTTCCGCAAGCTGCACGCCCAGTCCCTGCGCTATCACCTGGAACGGCGCACCGGTGGCGTGGCGGCGGAGATCGACCGGGGCGGGCGTTCCATCCGCTTTCTCATCAATTTCTCGCTGTTCAACATTGCCCCCACCCTGCTGGAGATCCTCATGGTGGCCGGGGTGCTGTTCGCCAAGTACGACCCCTGGTTCGGCGGCATCACCCTCATGACCCTGGGGGTGTACATCTCCTTTACCGTGACGGTGACCAACTGGCGGCTGCGGCATCGCCGCGCCATGAACGAGACCGATGCACTGGCCCAGGCCCGGGCCGTGGACAGCCTGCTCAACTACGAGACGGTGAAGTACTTCGGCAACGAGGCCTACGAGGCGCGGCGCCTGCGGCAGGATCTCAGGGCGGCGGAAGACGCGGCGGTGCGCTCGGAGATATCGCTGGCCTGGCTCAACGGCGGTCAGGCCTTCATCATCGCCTGCGGCGTCACCGCCATGATGGCCCTGGCGGCCCAGGGGGTGGCCAGCAAGACCATGACCATCGGTGATCTGGTGCTGGTGAACGCCTACCTGCTCCAGCTCTTCATCCCCCTGAACTTCCTGGGCACGGTGTACCGCGAGATCCGCAACGCGCTGACGGACATGGAGAAGCTGTTCGGCATCCTGCACCGGGCGCCGGAGATCGTGGACGCGGTCGATGCCAAGCCCCTGCAAGTCAGCCGTGGCGAGGTGCGCTTCGAGGCGGTGCGCTTCGCCTACGATCCCCGCCGGCCCATCCTGCAAGACATCGGCTTCACCATCCCGGCCGGGCGCAAGCTGGCGGTGGTGGGCAGCAGCGGCGCGGGCAAATCCACCCTCTCCCGTCTGCTGTTCCGATTCTATGACGTCAGCGGCGGGCGCATCCTCATCGACGGCCAGGACATCCGCCAGGTCACGCAGGCCTCCCTGCGCGCGGCCATCGGCATGGTCCCCCAGGACACCGTGCTGTTCAACGACAGCCTCTACCACAACCTGGCCTACGGCCGCCCCGAAGCGCGCCGGGATGAGGTGATGGCGGCGGCCCGCGCCGCACACCTGGATGGCTTCATCGCTACCCTGCCCGACGGGTACGAGACGGTAGTGGGGGAACGCGGCCTGAAACTGTCCGGTGGCGAGAAGCAGCGCGTGGCCATCGCCCGCGCCATCCTCAAGAACCCGCCCATCCTGGTGTTCGACGAGGCCACATCCTCCCTGGACACGCCCACGGAAAAGGCCATCCAGGCAGAATTGACGCGCATTTCGCAAGACCGCACCACCCTGGTCATCGCACACCGCCTCTCCACGGTGGTGGATGCGGACGAGATCCTGGTGCTGGATGCCGGCCGTATCGTCGAACGCGGCAGCCATGCGGCACTGCTGGCACGCAACGGACACTACGCCAGCATGTGGCGCCTGCAGCAGCACGCGCGGCAGGAGACCTGAACCGCCTGCACGGGACCGGCGCCAGGCTCAGGGCCGGCGCCCCTCCACCCAGGTCAGCATGTCCAGGTAGGCCTGCTGGCTGCCGGGCTCGAAACCGTCGATACCGATCTGTCCGAGGATGGCCTTGCCCCTGGAGGTCTTGTCCAGGGCCAGGAAGGCGGCTCGCAGCTGGTCCGCCACGGCCGCATCCACCCTGGGGGAGACGATGATGGACCAGTAGGGCAGCTTTCCCCGGGTATAGAGCAAGCGGCCCCCATTCTTCTCCCAATCCCGGCCCACCCTGGAATAGGAGATCACCACCCCGGCATCGGCCAGCCCCTGCCGCACGGCATAGCCCACGGCCTCCTGGCGGTTCATGTACTGCACCCGTTCCGCTCTGGGGTCGATGCCCGCGTCCCGCAGGATCGCCAGGCCCAGGGCGGTGGGATAGGCCAGGCTGTCGGGAAAGACGGTGAAGCGGCCGTGCAGGTCCTGGAGGGACTTGAGGGGGGAATCCCGGCGCACGATGAAATGCACGCGGGATTCACCCCTGGCCGCGACCAGCAGACGGTAGCCCTGGTCACGCATGGCCCGCGCAGCGATGTGGCTGGGTCGCACCAGCAGCACGTCATAGCGCTGACGCTGCACGTTGCGCACCAGGATGGGCAGGATATTGGAGGTCTCGATCTTCACGGGCCGGTGCACGGCGCTGGAGAGGTAGGCCGCCAGATCGGCATACTTGTCCCGCCGGAACAGGGCGTCACTGGCGCTGGAGGTGCCTTCGTTGACGGCGAACAGCAGGTCGCGGGCGGCCCGTGCCGGAGTGGCCAGGACGCAGGACAGCAGGGCCAGTGCCAGACCAAGGCAAGCGCGGCGGACGCGGACACGCGGGGCGATGGACATGCGGCCTCCTCGGCAGATCGATCGGGACCGATTATCGCTCAGACGGCTCCCCGCGCCGCACGGGAGCGGGGCGCATCCCGGTCTCGAGCCGGTGGATGGCATAATTCGTGCTGCCCGTATGTTCCCTGCCACCCGCCCCGCAGCCATGTATCCCTGGCAAGCCCAACTCACCCAGGCCAGCCCCTATGCCGGCTGGCTGCAGGTGCCCGGATCCCTGACGCACGCCCTGATGCGGCGCTGCCCGAAGTTCAACGTGCTGCGCCTTTGTCAGGACCTGGATCTCCCGCACGCCGATGAGGTCGAGGCGCTGGCGTTGGTGCCCGGCCAGCAGGCCATGGTGCGCGAGGTCCTGCTGCGCTGCGCCGATATCCCCCTGGTGTTCGCGCACAGCGTGATCCCCAGCGGCGGCCTGCGGGGTCCTTGGAAGCAACTGACGGACCTGGGCAGCCGCCCCCTGGGGGCGGCCCTGTTTGCCGATCCGCGCATCCATCGCCACCCCCTGGAATTCAAGCGCGTGGACCGGGAGCATCCCCTGCACGCCAAGGCCGGCGTGCACCTCGGACAGCCACCCGCCAACCTGTGGGCACGGCGTTCCCTGTTCACGCTGGAAGACCAGCCCATCCTGGTCACGGAAGTGTTCTTACCCGAGGTGTTGAACCTGCCATGACGCTCACCGAACGCCTGAACGAATATGAAAAATTGATGCGCCTGGACAAGCCCATCGGCATCCTGCTTCTGGCCTGGCCCACCCTGTGGGCCCTGTGGCTGTCCGGCTTCGGTGCGCCGGACTGGGAGGTGCTGTGGGTCTTTGTCCTGGGCGTGATCCTCATGCGTTCCGCCGGCTGCGTGGTGAACGACTACGCAGACCGGCACTTCGATGTACACGTGGCGCGCACCCGGGACCGCCCCCTGGCGGCCCGGCGCGTCAGCGAGAAAGAGGCCCTGCTGCTGGCGGCTGGCCTGGCCCTGCTGGCCTTCCTGCTCATCCTGCCCCTGCGGAACCGGTTGCTCATCGAGCTGTCCTTCGCCGCCGTCTTCCTGGCCGCCTCCTACCCCTTCACCAAGCGCTTCCTGGCCATCCCCCAGGCCTACCTGGGCATCGCCTTCGGCTTCGGCATCCCCATGGCCTTCGCAGCGCACCTGCAGGCCGTGCCCGGCATTGCCTGGATACTGCTGCTGGCCAACGTGTTCTGGGCCATGGCCTACGACACCGAGTACGCCATGGTGGACCGGGAAGACGACCTGAAGATCGGCATCAGGACCTCGGCCATCACCTTCGGCCGCTTCGATGTACTGGCGGTGATGGCGTGCTACGCGGTGACCCTGGCCCTGCTGGCCTGGGTGGGGCGGCAGATGCAGCTGGCCTGGCCGTGGTACCTGGGCCTGGGGGTGGCCGCCGGCATCGCTACCTACCACTACACCCTCATCCGCGCGCGCCAGCCGGACTCCTGCTTCAAGGCCTTTCTACACAACAACTGGTTCGGGGCGGTGGTGTTCGCCGGTCTGGTGGCCAGCTATCACGTCTAGCCGTCCCGGATCGCGCATGCACACCCCACACGATATCCAACAGGCCCTGGAATTCGCCTTCGCGCGGCAATTCGCCCTGCTTGACAGCCTGTCCACGCAGCAGCTGGCACCGCCCTATCACCCGGGCATCAATCCCCCCTTGTGGGAAGGCGGGCACACGGCCTACTTCTACGAGTTCTTTCTGCTGCGCCCCTGGCTGGGACAGCCACCCCTCATGCCCGGCCTGGACCCGGTATGGGACTCCTTCGATATCGACCATGAGGACCGCTGGACGCCCGGCGTGGTACCGGAGCGGACGGCCACCCTGGCCTACATGCGGGCGGTACGCGAGCACATGCTGGAATGCCTGGCGACACGCCCGCTGACCGCTGGTGACCGCTACCGCTACCGCTATGCCATCGCACATCAGCACATGCACATCGAGTCCATGATCTGGGCGCGTCAGACCCTGGGTTATCCGCCACCTCCGTTCGCTACCCTGGAACACGACCTGCCCGCCGCCGCACCCATGCCAGGAGGCGACGTGGAGGTTCCCGCCGGACGCTACCGCATCGGCATGCACATCTCCGGTCCGGCCGCAGACCAGGCGGACGAGGACTTCGCCTTCGACTGCGAGAAACCCGGCTTCGACCTGGACCTGCCCGCCTTTCGCATCGGTCGCGCCCTGGTCAGCAATGGCGAGTTCCTGCGCTTCGTCGAGGCCGGCGGCTATGACGACCCCAAGTGGTGGAGCTGGGGGGGGCGAAAATGGCGCCGGGCCCTGGCCCCCAGGGACCCCGATCCGACCCGGCCCGACGCGCCCGCGTCCGTCACCTGTCCCATCTACTGGCGCAGGGCCGACGATGGATGGCAGGAACGCCGTTTCGACCGCTGGCTGCCGCTGGATCCCGAGGCCCCGGTCCTGCATGTGAGTTACTGGGAAGCGGAGGCCTGGTGCAACTGGGCCGGGCGGCGTCTGCCCACGGAGTTCGAATGGGAGGTCGCCGCCCTGGCGCGGTCGGCCGGCGCAGGCCGGCAGCGTTATCCCTGGGGTGACCGCATGCATGCGCAGCGTGTGGACATGGATGCGGCCCGGCCGCGGCGCGTGCCGGTCAGCGCCATGGCGGCCGGCGACAGCCCCTTGGGCTGCCGTCAGATGCTGGGCACCGCCTGGGAATGGACCGCCAGCCAGTTCCTGCCCTATGCCGGCTTCACGCATGACATGTATCCCTACATGTCCACCCTGCAGTTCGGCTATCACAAGACCACCCGGGGTGGTTCCTGGGCCACCTCGTCCGAGATCATCCGCGCCACCTACCGCCAGGCCTATCTGCCACAGCGTCGGGACGTGTTCGTGGGCTTCCGCACCTGCGCCCGATAGGCGGAGCCGGTGACACGGGGTTCCGGCCAACCCCCGCTTCAGGGGGTGCTGGCCGGGCGCGCGCGGAATGGCCCCATGCTCATGCGCCACGCGCCGCATGGCGGCGATACAGCCAGTGCGCCAGCAGGGCCAGCGCGATCAAGCCGCCGGCCAGCCAGTGTTCATAGCGGTGCAGATGGGCGTCGTAGCGCGAGATGAGACTGCCAAAGGCCCAACCCAGGCCGGCCACCAGAGGCGCCCACAACAGGGCGGAAAGCAGGTTGAGCAGCAGAAAGTGGCCGGCGTGCAGCCTGCTCATGCCGACGGCGACGGGCAGCGCGCTGCGCAATCCCCAGGCAAAGCGCATGGCCAGGACCGCCGTGGCCGGATAACGCGCGATGAGACCCAAGGCCGTGCGCATGCGCGCGGCCAGACCGGGGCGACGCGCCAGCAGCCACCTCCCATGCCGCCGGCCCAGCCAGAACCAGGCCTGGTCGCCCAGCATCGCGCCCAGACCGGCCACGGACACCACGGCGGCGAAATCCAGGTAGCCCCGATGCGCGGCATAACCCGCCACGAGCAGTACGGACTCCCCCTCCAGCACGCTGCCGGCGAAGACGGCCCACAGCCCATATTGACTCACCAGGGTCGCTACATCCATGCCGGGATTGTATGCCGCACTTCGACGGCGCGGGCACGGGTGGGGGCATCGGCTAGACTGGGTACAGCACCTCCCCTGAACCCCCGGCGCATCCAGACCCGATACCATGGCCCGAACGACTCATACCCCCAGTGAGCGCACATGAGCAGCACGGTGCGTCGCGGCTACTGCGCCCTGTGCATCTCCCGCTGTGGCTGCGTGGGGCATATCGAAGACGGCAGGCTCATCCGGGTGGAACCTGACCCGGAGCATCCCACCGGCCAAGCCCTGTGTGTCAAGGCACGCGCGGCGCCGGAAGCGGTCTACGCACCGGAGCGCATCCTCCATCCCCTGCTGCGCACACGGCCCAAGGACTCGCCCGACCCCGGCTGGCAACGCATCTCGTGGGACGAGGCCCTGGATCGGTTGGCAGCCAAAATCCGCGATGCCATCGCCCATCATGGCCCGCGGGCCCTGGCCTTCGGCGTGGCCACGCCCAGCGGCACGGCTGTGGCCGACGCCTTCGTCTGGATACACCGCCTGGCCCATGCCCTGGAAAGCCCCAACCTGGTGTTCGCCACGGAGAACTGCAACTGGCACAAGGATTTTGCCCCGGCCTACACCTGGGGCGCGGGCATCGGCATGCCCGACTACGCCCGTACCGGCTGCATCCTGCTATGGGGCTTCAACCCCTCCACCGCCTGGCTGGCCCAGGCCACCCGCATACGCCAGGCCCGCAGACGGGGTGCACGATTGATCGTGGTGGATCCCCGCCGGGCGGGGCTGGCCACCAGCGCCGACCTCTGGCTGCGTCCCACGCCCGGCACGGATGCCGCGCTGGCCCTGGGTCTAGCCCATCTGCTCATCGACTCGGACCGGATCGACCAGGATTTCGTGCGCAGCTGGAGCGACGCCCCTTTTCTGGTCAGCGAGGCGGACGGGCGCATATTGACCGCCGCCGACCTGACGGCGGGGGCGGCAAGCAGCCGGCCTCTGGCCTGGGATGACACGGCCGGCGAGGTAATCGTCTGTGCCGAGCGCCCACCCAACCCTGGGCCGCCGGCTCGACTGGCCCTGTCGGGACGCTACCGCATCCAGACCCTGACGGGCCCAGTGGACTGCCGGCCGGTATTCGCGCGGCTGGCGGAACGCTGCCAGGCCTGGCCGCCGCCCCGGGTGGAGGCTGCCACCGGCATCCCCGCCGCTCAGGTGGCTGCGACGGCGGATCTCCTGGCCAGCAGCGGGCCCGTGTCTTTCTTCACCTGGACCGGCACCTGCCAGCATGGCAACGCCACCCAGACCGGGCGCTGCATCGCCGCGCTCTATGCCCTCACCGGGCATCTGGACGCACCCGGAGGCAATGTCTGGTTCGGCAGGCCCACGCTGGCCGATATGTCCGGCTTCGACAGGGTGAGCGCCGACACCCGCGGCCTCACGCTGGGGATGGACACCCGCCCCCACGGCCCGCCGCAAAAGGGCTGGATCACCACGCGCGACCTGTTCGCCGCCATCGCCGAGGAAAGGCCCTACCCGGTGCGCGCCCTGCTCGCCTTCGGCGGTAACTTCCTGCTCTCCAAGCCCTATACCCGACTACAGGAGGAGGCCCTGCGAAAGCTGGATTTCCTGGCCCTGGCGGAACTGCTGGAAACCCCGACCGCACGGTACGCAGACCTGCTCCTGCCGGTGTGCACGGCCTGGGAGCGGGAAGGGCTGCAGGCCGGTTTCCAGGTGGATGCCGATGCCGAGGCCCACATCCAGTTACGTCCGGCCTTCGTCCCGCCCCGTGGCGAAAGCCGTTCCGATACATGGATCGTGTTCGAGCTGGCCAAACGACTGGGTCTGGCGGACCAGTTCCACGGGGCCGAACCCGAGGCCGCCCTGGCCGCCAGTCTGGCACCCGCCGGCCTGACCCCGGATGAGCTGCGCGCCGTCCCCGGTGGCATCCGGCTGCCGCTGGAGCAGCCCATGCGCAAGTATCGCGATCAGGGCTTTGCCACGCCCAGCGGACGCATCGAATTCCACAGTGCGCGCCTGGCCAGCGTGGGCTTGGACCCTCTGCCGGACGCCCTGCCCCCGGGTCCACCGCCCGAGCCCGGCTACCCCCTCATCCTCACCACCGCCAAGTGGCCCCAGTATTGCCACAGCCAGATGCGTCACCTGCCCTTCCTGCGCCAGCGCATGCCGGAACCCCTGGTGGAGCTGCATCCACGAACGGCGCAGGAGCGGGGCATCGGGGAGGGTGACTGGATACAGGTGGTCACCCACCTGGGCGCCATGTCCGCACGTGCCCGCCTGGATGTTCACCTGGATCCGCGGGTGGTCTGCGCGCAGTATGGCTGGTGGCAATATCCGGACGGGGCCGGGGATGCCAACCGGATCATCGACGGGGAATGCTTCGATCCGGTGGCGGGTTCCAACTGCCTGCGCCATATTCCCTGCCAGGTGCACCCCCTGGCGGGAGCCATCCCTCAGGCCTCCGCCTGAGCAAACTCCTCCAGCAGCATGCGCAACTCGTCCTGGTGCAGCCGGGCGATGCGCTCCAGCCGCTCCTCGCCCGGGGGCAGCAGATGGATTTCCACCACGCGCCGGTCCGTGCGGCTCGGCCGGCGCTCGACCAGCCCCAGTCTCTCGCAGCGGTCTATCAGGGCCACCACACCATGGTGCTGCGCCTGCAGGCGTTCCGCCAGCTCGGCGATGGAGGCCCAGTCCCTTCCCGGGAAACCCCGCACGTGCAGCAGCAACTGGTATTGCAGGGGGGTGAGCCCCTGCTCCTGGCAGATGCGTTCACTCAAGCGCATGAAACGCCGCAGGCGGTAGCGGAAGCGGGACAGCCGCAGGTAGTCCAACTTGCCCAGGGGGGGATATGGGGTTTGTGCGCTTGACATCTCTGACAGACCATCCTAAAAATAAGCATCATGTTGTGATATATATGTACTATGCAGCATGCATGATAGGCCCACGTCCATCGAAAGGAGCTTGAAAATGAAACTGCGCACCCTTTCCCTTCTGCCTTTTTCCGCCGATTCGGGCTGGCCGGAAATCGAACGCCTGCACCCCATGCTGGCAAAGCTCTTCGCCTTCATCGTACTGCCGTTGTCCCTGCTGCCCCCCCTCATGCTGTATTACGCGGGCACGCGGCATCCCGAGGCCTTTTTCGCGCAGGCGGCAAGCAAGGACTGGGGTGTGATCGCCCTGGTGTTCTTCCTCACGGAAGTGGGCACACTGCTGGGCATGGGCTGGCTGATCCGCCAGATCGCGGACACTTACGGGCTGCGCGTCGATGGCCATAGCGCCTATCTGCTGGCTGGCATCGCCCCCATTCCCCTGTGGTTGTCCTCGCTCGGGCTGTTCGTGCCCAGTCTGGCCTTCAACGCGGTCCTGTCACTTGTGGCCTTGGGCCTGTCCTGCGGCATCATCTACCACGGCATCGAAGGCTTGGGCCACACGCACGAGGACGCCACCGTGGGCAGCATCGTGCAGTCCGTCATCGGCGCGGGCCTGATCGCCTGGGCCATGCTGCTGATGCTGGTGGTACTGCTCTGAATCTCCCGCACGCTGTCACGGCACTGTCGTGCATTTGTGGGGCCGGGCGTCTGCACCGGCCCCTTTTTCATCCGTCTGAGCGACCCGCGCGTCGCGCAACAGTGACGCGCATGGACAGCCATTCGACCCGGACTGCGCCCGCGACCAGCCGCCACGCACCACGCATTGCCAAGGCGCCGGGACATGCCAAGATGACAATCTGTGAAACCATAAAAATCGGATGGGTATCCGACGCGCACCCATGGGTAAACCAGGCAAGCTGGACCGCCCCGGCGAGGTAGACAACATGCTGGATCTGCCCCGCAATCTGACCTGGCGCCGCCGGCGCATCACGCCCCTGCCCAAGGAGGAGCCTGGCCTGACGGAACTGGCCAGGCGCATGCACCGGTTCGATCTGTTCGCCCCCCTGCCCGAGGCCCTGTGCGGCTCTGTTGCAAAAATGGCCCGGATCGAGTCCTTCCGCGCGGGTGAGGTCCTGTGGCATCAGGGGGAACCCAACCGTCGCGTACTGTTCATCGAGCGGGGCCTGGCCAAGACGGAACGACGTATCCGCAAGGACCTGAGCCGCACCTACGGGCTGTATGGCCCGGGCGATTCCATGGGTATCTATGCGCTGTGGACCGGCATGCGATACCCCACCGATGCCGTGGCCCTGAACGACGGCATGACGGCGCTGACCCTGTCCGCCGACGCGCTGGTGCAGGCAGTGCATGACCAGCCACTGCTTTCCGTGCCGTTGATGGAGGAAATCGGCCGCTTTACCGAGGCCTTCATCCGCAAGATCGAGATCGTCAGCGCCGGTACCGTACCGCAGAGGATCGCCAGCTTCATGGTGATGCTGGTGGAACGGTACGGCACGCAGGATGGGGACGGCAGTGCCCACCTGCCCATCTACCTCACCCTCACCCATATCGGCGAGATCGTTGATGCGCGTCTGGAGACCGTGGCCAGGGTGCTGGGTGACTGGAAGCGCCAGGGTTGGCTGGTGATGGAGGGTGACGGTTTCCACTTCCAGCGCTTCGACCGGATATGTGCCCTGTTGCCGGAATGAGCCCGGCGAACCGGGCCGTCCTCGGCGCTAGGTGTCGATCCGTCGCGCCGGTTTCCCCTCTTCTCTTTGATCGTTACCGCCGCAGACGGGCCACACCCGGCGGGCGAGACCGTGTCCGGATTCACGCGCGCTGCACCAGGCCGGGAGGCATCCCTGACAAGGAGGTTACGGTACACAGGCGGGCCCGCCAGGCAGTCGTTCTTGTAGGGGGAAGGGAAACCCGCCTCATGGGGCAGAAGGAGACGGTCCTTGTGCAGACCAGGGGCTTTCACCGGGTGTGGGCGGCGGCGTCGGGCTCTGGATAGCCAGGGGGATGACCAGGGCCTGTGCGGTCGGCTGGGCGACCTGGGCGTGCGGCAGGACACAAAAAAAGGGGGCGATGCCCCCTTTGTCCAAGGTGATGGAACGCGTTTACAGGACCATGCCCGGGTTGCCCGCCATGCCCACGACATTGGGCTGATTGAGTTGCACCGGCTTGATGACCTTCTGGTCGCGCAGGTATTCGGCCACCACGTCCCAGATGGGCGTGCCTTGCACGCCGTCAGCCACGGGTGCCCAGCCGGCCACCTTGTATTTCTTGTTGGCATCGACCGCCTTGCCATTCAGCACCATGTTGGTGATGCGCTTGCCGATGCCCTTGTTGGGATCGATGGTGTACTGGATGCCACCCACACGCACCATGTCGCCCCCCTGTTGATAGTAGGGGTCGCTATTGAACAGGTTGTCGCACACGTCCTCCATGATGGTGTGGATGGTCTCGCCGGTCATCTCCGTGAGGGTGGTGGCGGGATAGGTGATGGCCACCTGGTCCATGAGCCGCTCCATGGTGATGACATCGCCGGACAACAGGCTGGTGCCCCAGCGGAAGCCTGGAGAGAAGGCCGCATCGGCGCCCTTCACCTTGATGAGGGCATCGCAGATCATCTGGTCATAGGTACCGTTGAAGTTGCCGCGGCGATAGAGCACACCCTCGGTGATGGCCAGCTTCTCGCTCAGCTTGTCCTCGAAGGGCGCGCGGATCTTCTTGATGAGGGCCTCCATGCCCGCATCAGCCGGCAGGAAATTCGAGAATACCGGCAGCAGACGGTACTTCCAGCCCTTGACCTTGCCATCCCGCACGTCGAAGTCCATCACGCCCAGGAACTTGCCATTGGAGCCGGCATTGGTGACCAGGGTGACCCCGCCATCGTTCTTCACCTGCACCGGCTGCGGCACGCCATCGTGCGTGTGGCCGCCGAAGATGCAGTCGATGCCGCTGACCCGGCTGGCCATCTTCAGGTCCACGTCCATGCCGTTGTGGGAAATGACTACCACCACCTGCGCCCCCTTGCTCCGGGCCTCGTCGACGAATTCCTGCATGCTGTCGTCGCGGATGCCGAAGGACCAGTCCGGAACCATCCAGCGCGGGTTGGCGATTGGGGTGTAGGGGAAGGCCTGGCCGATGATGGCCACCTGCACGCCGTTGATGTTCTTCATCACGTAGGGCTTGAATACCTGGTCACCGAAATCGTTGGTGATGATGTTCTGGGCCACGAAATCCAGACCGGCCTTCTTGAAGTCACCGTTGACGATCTCCATGACCCGCTCGGCCCCGTAGGTCATCTCCCAGTGCGGACACATGACGTTCACGCCCAAGGCGATGCAGGCATCCACCATGTCCTGGGCGTTGGTCCACAGTGCCGTGGCCGAGCCCTGCCAGGTGTCGCCGCCATCCAGCAGCAGGGAACCGGGGCGCTGGGCCCGTACCCGATCCACCAGGGTCTTCAGATGCGCGAACCCGCCCACCTTGCCATAGGTGCGCGAGGCCGCCTCGAAATCCAGGTATGTAAAGGCGTGCGCATCGATGGAGTTCCTGGGGATATTGAAATGCTTGAGCAGATAATCACCCACCAGATGGGGCACCTTGCCCACGGCCTCGCCCACACCGAGGTTCACGTTGGGCTCTCGGAAGTACACTGGCAGCAACTGTGCATGACAGTCGGTGATATGCATCAGGGAACAATTGCCGAATGCGGGTACATCGTAATAGCCGGCCGGGGCCGTTCCAGCCAGGACGGACTTGCTGTCCAGGGCGAAACCGGTGGCTGCGGCGGCGGCAAGAACCTGCATGAATTCACGACGGGTCATGGACATGGCTTATCTCCTCGTTTGGTGTGCACGGCATTCTCACGAGACGCAATGGTCCCGTAAATGGTAGCGTTGGGCCAGTGGTGAGGGTGGAATGCACCATCCACACTGGTACGAAGCACCCAGGCAAGGGCCCGCGCCGAAGATGCACCGCGAATCCGGCGAATCGGAACTACTTCCGGAACACGGAGGCCTTCATCTCCAGGCCATTGCTCAGGTAAGTGTGAAAATACTCCAGATTGTTGAGACGTTCGCTACCCGGTCGGTCCGACACATGACGCATGTAGCGATAACAGTCGGTATAGCGCATCTGCAGGGTCATGGGCTGGTCTCCGCCTCGAAACACGGGCCAATGCACGGCCTGACCGGTCGCCGTGGACAGGACCTCGGAACGCAAGCGGTTGCCCGCCGCCGCCACATGGCAGGACGCACAGGAGAAGTTGAGCTGACCCATGCGCTGGTAAAACTCCCTCTTGCCCGCCTCGAAGGCGCGCAGGGCGGCGGGCGATTCCACCTTGACATCCACCTTCATGCCATCGGACAGGCTGCGCGCATGGGCGGTCACCAGGCCCATGGTGCCGGGATCGTCATAGGCATAGGGCTCTTCGCCATTATCGGCACGGCATTGGTTGATGAGATCCTCGAAGGTCACCACCCTGCCCCGGGCCTCGTCGAACAAGGGGTAGTTGCCGGCAATCATCCGGCCACCATTGGGCAGGCAGTCTGCATAGGTCTTGCCGTTGCGGAAAGGGGTCTCGAACAAAAGCTTGGCCTTTTCCAGTTCAGCAGTGAAGGGAGGGTATTCCATGATGGCGTCGTACTGATCCCTGGCATCCGGGTCGAACGCCAGGGCACCATATACATGGTCCGCGTGCCTCAGGTCCGGAAACTTGCGGGCGAAGTAGTCCACCAGCTTCGTGCGTTCTTCCCGCGGACCCGCATGTGCGATCACGCTGCCCGCCATCAGCGCGATTCCCAAGCCTCGCAACCAGGCTTTTGTCATGTTGTCCTCTGCCGCAGGGAAATCACAACCCGTAAATGAAATCGACCACCTTGTCGATTTCCTCTTCGCTCAACACCCGATGCCTGCCGAACGGGGGCATCATGCTGTCGGGATTGAAGGCGGTGGCATCCCAGACCAGGGCGCGCAGCAATGCCTTGTCCGGAAAGCGGGCCCGCATGGCTATGATGGGGGCACCGGAGTTGCCGGTCTGCACGGCGTCGGGCTGGGTCGGAAAGGCATGACAGGCCAAACAGTTGCCCCGGGAGCGGTCATAGGCGATTTCCTTGCCCGTCGCCCTTTGCTCTTCCACCTTCCGGCTGTCCTGGGCCCAGGCCGCCGCCACGAACAGCATGGTCAGCACACCGGCCACGAGTCTCGTACATGGGCAGGGTCGAAGCGACATGGCCCTAGCTTCCCTCCCGCAATGGCCTGAATGGCCCTGAAGTGTAATAGAACCAGGCGCCGCGCATGGCGAGTCTCATTTGCCGAGGTCCTGGGCATGTCTGGCCTTTAGCTCACGCAGGCGGGCATCGACGATGGAATGGGTATAGAAATCCCCTCCCTTGTCCCGCTGGGCCAGCTGCAGCTGCTCGATGGCCGGCCCGATACGATCCTGCAGTACATAGGCTTCGGCCTGGGCCAGGCGGGAACGCACGCTCTGTCCCAAGGCCTGATGCGCCTCCGCCGCCAGGGCATGGAAGTGGGCATCGGATGCCCAGAAGCGCTGTTGCTCGCGAATGAAGGACAGGGCATCCGCGGGCTGGCCGGCCTGCAGCAGGGCGCGGGCGTATAGGTAGGCCAGGGGACGATAGCCGCTGGACTGTTGCAGGGCCGCCTCCAGCGCATTGGCCGCCTCACGCGGCTGATTCGCTGCCAGCAGGATTTCTCCCCGCAGCAAGGCTACCAGGGGCGTACGCGGCGCATAGGGCGTCAGCATCTCCAGCGCGGCCTGGGCACGCTTGACTTCGTGCGCGCGCAGGGCCGCGCGCGCCAGGCCATACCAGTCGCCCGGCTGGCCGGATTCCCGGGCACGGGCCTCGAAACGGCGCAGGCTGTCCTGCGCATCTCCTTCCTCAGCCTGGATGCGCGCGCGCACGAACAGATATTCCAGGCTGTCCTCGCGCTGTCGATAGGGTAGCTGGTCCATGCGGTTCTGCATGTCGGCGATACGCTCATGCGTCAGGGGGTGGGTGCGCAGATAGCCCGGGGCATTGTTTTCATACAGGCGGCCCTGGGCCTGCAGGCGCTCGAAGAAGCTGCCCATGCCTTGTGGAGAAAACCCTGCGGCGGTCATGGTCTGCAGGCCCACCCGGTCCGCCTCGCGTTCATTTTCGCGGGTGAAGTTCAACTGATTCTGCATGCTGAGTGCCTGGGACGTGACCAGAGCCGCCTGGGTGACATCGCTGTTGGAGCGGGCCGCCAGGATGGCAACGGCCAGGCCCAGCAGGGACACCAGACCACTGGTTTTCTGGTTGTCCACCATGCGGGCGATGTGCCGCTGCGTGACATGCCCCAGCTCGTGTCCCAGCACGCCGGCCAGCTCCGACTCGTTGCGGGTGGCGGACACGAGGCCCGTATGCACCCCGATGTAACCTCCGGGCAGGGCGAAGGCATTGAGGCTGGGGTCCCGCACGGCGAAGAACTCGAAGCGCATGCCCGGTTCGGGCGAAGCGCTACCCAGACGCTCGCCCAGTGTGTTCAGGTAGTCCAGGATCACCGGATCATCGAGATAATCACCGCTGTCCCGGATCTGACGCATGATCTCGCGCCCGATGCGATCCTCGTTCGATTCGCTCAGGCTGGTACGCGAGACTTCGCCCAGATCCGGCAGATCCAGGGCATGCGCTGGCTGCATGACGCCCAGCATCACGGCCAGCAGCCAGACGAGGGGAAAGGGTCGCGGGGGACGCGGGTGTGGCATGGAGGCTATGATAACCGGCGTACGCATCAGTTCCACGGACGATCCCCCCATGTCCTCATTCACACATTTCGACGAACAGGGCCGCGCCATCATGGTCGGCGTGCAAGCCAAACCCGAGACGCATCGCGTGGCCGTTGCCTCCGGCCGCATCCGCATGCGGCCGGAGACCCTGCGCATGATCCTGGCGGGCCAGAGCAAAAAGGGGGATGTACTGGGTGTGGCCCGCCTGGCCGGCATCATGGCCGCCAAGCGTACCCCGGATCTGATCCCCCTGTGTCATCCCATCGCCCTTACCCGGGTCAGCGTGGACTTCACGCCCGAGCCCGATGCGCACAGCATCCAATGCCGCGCCATGGCCGAGACCGTGGGCCGTACGGGCGTGGAAATGGAGGCCCTCACCGCCGCCGCCACTGCCCTGCTCACCCTCTACGATATGTGCAAGTCCGTGGACCGCGGCATGGTGATCGAAGGGATACGCCTGCTGGAAAAGCTGGGTGGAAAATCGGGGCACTGGCAGGCAGATGCCTGATGCGGCCGCCTCCAGACATGCCCCCGCCGCGCGTCCAGGACATGACACCCGCACGCCTGCGGGCGTGGCAGGCCGAGACCGCCAGCCGTTGGGGCCTCGACGTCCGCTTTCGGGACTGGCTGCAGAGCCGGCTACCCGGACCAGAGCTGATGGTCATACCGGCGGGCATCTCCGACCTGGGTGCAAGCGCGGAGGAACGTGGCTTTCAGGACCAGGCCCGGCACCAGGCGCACATCGCGACCCCCTTCGCGTTGGGCCGGTTTTGCATCACCGCCGATGAATTCGAGACCTTCGTCCAGGCCACGGATTTCCGCTGGGCGGACCACCTCATGCGCAGCGAGGGCCGCCAACCGGTGATCAATATCGATCGCCTGCAGGCCGACGCCTATCTGGACTGGCTGAGCGCGCAAACCGGACAGCGCTACCGCCTGCCCACGGAAACGGAGTGGGAGTACGCCTGCCGCGCCGGAAGTGCCGGCAGGTACTGCTTTGGCGAAGCCTTGGGTTGCAACGAGGCCAACACCGGCTCATTTCGCCTGGAGGGCCGCAGCAACCAGGGCTGGCGTCGTCTCCTGCCCTTTTGTGCCCCCCTGGGGCGGACGGTGGACGTGGGTCTTTACCCCGCCAACCCCTGGGGCCTGCATGACATGCACGGCAATGTATGGGAGTTCACCGCCGATCCCTGGGTGGGACCCATCGACCCTTTGCGTTCCGCCCCTCTGGGGTCCGAAAACCCCTGGTTCGTCACCAAGGGGGGGTCCTGGTTCGAGTCTGCCTGGCAATCCCGATCCGCCGCCCGCAAGCCCCGGCGGATCAATGAACTGGATACCAACCTGGGTCTGCGCGTACTGCGCGAGCTCGGCTGAACCGGGCCGCGCACATGCACCGCGATGCCCTAGCGGAAACGTCCCAGGCCGCGCATGATCTCGCAGGGATCCCCCTGAATGGGAGGCAACACCACATGCCCCTCCTTCGCGCGCCTGTCCAGTTCCAGGTAGTGTGCCTGCATGGTCGCACGACACTCATCGAAACTCCGCACTGCCCACAAACGCGCCACATAAGCCTTGCGTTCTTCCGGGGTCATCAGCTGGGCGCCGCGGATGTTGTCGCCATGGATGAACCACGGAAAGGACTGGACCTGGGAAGCCCAGCCTAGCAGGGCAATGACCAGAATTTTGCGCATGAAAAGGCCCCGTATGGCGACGGGGCCAGTGTAGTACAGAAAATATGCTCAGACGCAGCCCGTGGGCTTGGGTGTGCCGGCATAGCGGCCCGCCTGTTTGGCCGGGCCATAGGGAAACAGGTCGAAGAGAAACTTCTTGTCCCCCCACTCGCTGCCGAACTCGTCCTTCAGGCCCTTCTGCAGAAGACGCAGGTTGGGCGCGGTGCCATATTCGTTGAAGTAGCTCCGCATGTAGTGAATGATTTTCCAGTGGTCTTCCCGCAGCTCCAGCTTGTCCTGGCTCGCCAGATACTCCGCCACGTCTTCCGCCCAGTCGGACAGATTCACCAGATAGCCCTCGGGATCGGTCTCCACCGCGCGACCGTTGATGTGCAGTTCCATGCTCTCTCCTCTTCTCAGCCGGTTGTGTTGCATCGATGGCCCCTAGCCACCGACTTAGACTCATTCTAGTTATTGTTGAGTCACAAGGTCAAGTATTGCCCGCCTCTCCCTCAGCCCCTAAAATCCGCCCGTCTGATCGGGACAACTACTTGAAGGAGAAACACGCAATGCAACACCAGCTCCCAGCCTTGCCCTATGCCATGGACGCCCTGCAGCCCCATATGTCCAAGGAAACCTTTGAATATCATTACAGCAAGCACCATCAGGCCTACGTCACCAACCTGAACAACCTCATCAAGGGTACGGAGTACGAGAACCAATCCCTGGAAGACATCGTCAGGAGCGCACCGGCCGGCGGCATCTACAACAACGCCGCGCAGGTGTGGAACCACAGTTTCTTCTGGAACTGCATGAAGCCCAACGGCGGAGGCGCTCCCACCGGCGCCCTGGCCGACGCCATCCACAGGAAGTGGGGCTCCCTGGACGAGTTCAAGAAAGCCTTCCAGACTGCCGCCGTGGGCAACTTCGGCTCCGGCTGGACCTGGCTGGTAAAAAAGGCCGACGGCAGCGTGGACATCGTCAACATGGGGGCGGCCGGCACACCCCTGACCACCGACGACAAACCCCTGCTGTGCGTGGACGTGTGGGAACACGCCTACTACATCGACTACCGCAACCTGCGTCCCAAGTACGTCGAGACCTTCCTGCAGAACCTGGTGAACTGGGACTTCGTCGCCACCTGCTACACGGGCTGAGCCCACCCGCAGACGGAACATCCCGCAGCATGCAAGGGGCCGTCCGGGCGGCCCCCTGTTTTTGTACATGCAGCGGTTTACGGCGTTCAGCCCCGGTGTGGGTACAGCAAACCCGCGGCATCCAGTGCCGACAAGGCAAGGTGGCGGACCCGGGAGACCGGGCAACCGCGGCGTGCCGGAAGACCCCCTCACCAGACCACCTCCGACACCCGCCAGGTCGCAACCGCCCCCTACGCAGCATGGTCATGCCTTGCCGAGAAGCGCGGTGCGTCACCCGCAACCCGGGCAAGACCGCTCACGGGCAGCGGAGCTTGTCTCGGAGCACTGTCGCCGTCACCCGTCAAGGTGCCACCGGCCATCCCGGCAAGCCGGGGGTTCGGCGTTCCGGACGCCGATACCTCCACGCCCGCCAACGCGCCTCCGCCAAGCACGGAGATTGCCAGCACAGCCAACGTGAATCGGATGAACCTGTGCATGACCGTTACCTCGAAAGACATTCCCGCACATATCAAGCAAACCACACGCTGTTTCAAGAACGCATTTTTAATCAACGGTTTATCGAGGCCAAGACATATAAGGCGGCTGAACCTTCCAGCTATTCCCCAAGCGTCCGGTCATTCCATGCCTACCCCGGTTTCTGGTCAGATGTCCGGCAAGACGGTAAAACGCCGACTGACAGGCACCATTTTCGACGGACATGCGCACTACCCTCATTCTGCTCATCTGCCTTGCGCTCCTGCCGGCCGCTGCCAGCCAGGCAAACGGGGGAAACGCACCCGGCGCGGACAGCGCCTGGTTGAGCCATGCCCAGGCCCTGGAAAGGCAGGGTGACTGGCTGACCCTGCTGGCCCTGGGCAGACGTTGGACGCAGTCCGGGGAGAGCGGCCCACTGGCCTGGTTCGTGCTGGGGCGTGCCTATGCCGCCATGGGGCACCATGCCGAGGCGGTGGAGGCCTATCGGGAAAACCTGCGCCAGGATCCCGGCGACCCTTATGCCCACAACAACCTGGGCAACAGCTACCTGGCCCTGGGCTGGATCCGACCGGCCCTGGAGTCCTACCGGAAGGCCGTGCGCAGCGATCCCGGCTACCTGCTGGCCTGGCGCAACCTGGGGCAGGCCTATTACAACCTCAAGGGCCCCGCCGGCATGAGCCAGGTCCTGCACAGGCTGCAAGGCGCGGACCCGGAACTGGCCCAGGCCTGGCGCCGTCTGGCCACGCTCTACGCCCTGCGCCGGGATGCGCGTGTGGCCCAGGCCGCCGTGGACATCCTCGGTGGCCTGGGTACGGCGCGGCGTGAGCGCCTGTTCGACCTGTTGCTGGCGGATATCTGAAACATCCCGGACTCGCGCGGGACGCGAATTTGGTAGGCTTCGGGCCCATTCCCCGCCACACTCCACGGAGCCTCCCATGCCCAAGATCGTGCTTGCCAGTCCCCATGCCCCCCAGGCCATCGGCCCCTATTCCCAGGCCGTCCAGGTGGGGGACAGCGTCTATCTCTCCGGCCAGATTGGCCTGGACCCGGCCAGCATGCAGCTGGTGGAGGGCATCGAGGCCCAGATCCATCAGGTATTCAAGAACCTGCAGGCCGTGGCGCAGGCCGCCGGTGGTGACCTGGGGGACGTGGTCAAGCTGAATGTCTACCTCACGGACCTGAGCCACTTTGCCCAGGTGAACGAGATCATGGCCCGGTACTTTCAGCCCCCCTATCCCGCCCGGGCCGCCGTGGGCGTGAAGGAGCTACCCCGAGAGGCCCTGGTGGAGGCGGATGGAGTGATGGTGCTGGGCTGAGGTCCACGGCCCACGCCCTATGCCTCCGGCCAGGCCGACCCCGGAAACAGTGGCCCGCAAGCTGGGCTACCACGCACCGGGCGAGCTCGCCCTGCACCTGCCCCTGCGCTACGAGGACGAAACCCGTCTGACCCCCTTGCATGCCCTCCGCGCCGGCGACATCGCACAGGTGGAAGGCTGCATCGCGCATGCCCAGATCCAGCCCCGGCCGCGTCGGCAGCTGGTGCTCGAGGTCAGGGAGGCGGAACCCCGCTCCCACCCGGCGGAAGATGGACGGACGGGGCTCTTCTGCCGCCTGATCCACTTCTATCCCAATCAGGTGGAGCAATTGAAACCGGGCGTGCGCGTGCGACTGTTCGGCGAGGTGCGGGCCGGTTTCCTCGGGCACGAAATGGTGCATCCGCGGCTGCGGGTGGTGCAGCCCGGCACCCCCCTGCCCACCAGTCTGACGCCGGTCTACCCCGGGGTGGCGGGCCTGTCACAGAACGTCATTCGCCAAGCCGTGCGCGCCACCCTGGCCCAGATCGACCTGACGGAATCCCTGCCGCAGGATCTGCTGCGTCATCTGCGGCTGCCCGGCTTCGCCCAGGTCCTGTGGCAACTGCATGCACCATCTCCGGATGCACCCCTGGATCTTGCCAAGCGCCATGCGCCCGGCTGGCGACGCCTGAAGTTCGATGAACTCCTGGCCCAACAGCTGTCCCTGCGCCTGGCGGCGCGTCAGCGCCATGCCCTGTGCGCCCAGGCCCTGACGCAGGATGGCGGCCTCGGCGAACGTCTGCTCGCCCTTCTGCCCTTTTCTCTCACGCCGGCCCAACATCGGGTGCTGGAGGAAATTCGCCGGGACCTGGCCAGACCCCATCCCATGAACCGGTTGCTGCAGGGCGATGTGGGCAGCGGCAAGACCCTGGTGGCGGCTCTGGCCGTGCTGCCCGCACTGGCGGCGGGCACCCAGGCCGCGGTCATGGCCCCCACGGAAATCCTGGCGGAGCAGCTCTATCGCAAGCTGCACGAATGGCTCACGCCCCTGGGCCTGCGGGTGGCCTGGCTGACGGCGGCGCTGAAAGGCAGAGCCCGACGGCAGACCCTGGTGGACATCGCCACCGGCCGGGTGCATGTGGCGGTAGGCACCCAGGCCCTGTTCCAGGCCGGAGTCATCTTTCACAACCTCAGCCTGGCGGTGGTGGACGAGCAACACCGTTTCGGCGTGGAACAGCGTCTGGCCCTGCGCGAGAAGGGCCATGGCGCGGACGGCTTGACTCCCCATCTGCTCATGCTGTCCGCCACTCCCATCCCTCGTTCCCTGGCCATGAGCTATTACGCCGACCTGGATGTGTCCGTCATCGATGCCCTGCCGCCGGGACGCACCCCCGTCCGCACCCGGGTCATGTCCCTCGACCGGCGCGATGAGGTCATCGCCCGCCTGAGGGACTACTGCCTGGGCGGCGCCCAGGCCTACTGGGTCTGCCCCCTGGTGGAGGAATCCGAAAAGCTGCAGCTCAAGGCGGCGGAGGCCTCCCACGCGGAACTCACGGCGGCCCTGCCTGAATTGGCCATCGGCCTGGTGCATGGGCGCATGAAGCAAGCAGAGAAGGCCGCGGTCATGGCCGCCTTCAAGGCGGGGAAGCTGCACCTGCTGGTGGCCACCACGGTCATCGAGGTGGGGGTGGATGTGCCCAATGCCGCCCTCATGGTCATCGAGCACGCCGAGCGTTACGGCCTGGCCCAGCTGCATCAGTTGCGGGGCCGTGTGGGTCGGGGTGCGCGGGAGTCCAACTGTCTGCTGCTCTATGGCGGTCCACTGTCCGACGCGGCCCGACAGCGTCTGCACATCATCAAGGAGAACACGGACGGCTTCGCCATTGCCCGGGAAGATCTGCGCCTGCGGGGGCCTGGGGAATTCCTCGGGGCGCGTCAGAGTGGTCTGCCCATGCTGCGCTTCGCCGACTTGGAAGAGGACCTGGACCTGCTGCAGGCCGCGCGCGGGGCGGCGGAAGACCTGCTGGCGCAACGATCCGATGCCGTGCACCGGCATCTGGAGCGCTGGCTGCCCCGGGGTCTGGACTACTTCAGGGCTTGACCGGGGTCCGCCCCATCCCGGTCCGGCCCCCTCGGATTCCGGGGCCGGACGCCGCGATCCTCAGTGGCTGGTGCCGGCAGACAGATTGGTCTTGTTCCAGACGTTGTACTTGCCCACGGGACGCTTCATGGGCAGGCGCTTGATCTCCTTCAGGGTCCTGGCGTCATAGACGATGATGGCGCCATCCATCTCCCACAGAGACACCAGGGCGTACTTGCCGTAGCGGTCGAACTCCACGTGGGTGGCGGTCCTGCCCGGCTCCGGCCTTAGATCGGCGACGATCTCCAGGGTACGCTTGTCGATGACGTGCATGACATCCCGGTTCTTGCCGAAGAACACATCGGCCCAGGCGTAGGGCGTATTTTCGTGGCTGCGCAGGAAGAAGCCGGGGCCAGCGGTGGGAATGACCTTGAGGGTCTTCCACGTCTTCATGTCGATGATCTGGATGTGGCCATCCCTCAGATTGGGCGAGGCCATGACCGGGTGGACCACGCCCTTGTCGTCGGTCCAGTCCCAGGTGATTCCGGAGCCCAGGTGGGGCATGCCCGGGATGTCCAGGTCGGCGATCTTGCGCCCGGCCCCCAGGTCGATGACCTCGCCCCTGGGATTGTCCCGGGAAGCACCGATGAGGTGTGCGTAATCCTGATCGAAGAAGAAGTCGTCCAGGATCTGGTCCGTGGCGATCTGTCGCACCGGCAGGGGGCCGGGCTCGGGGATGACGTCCCTGTTTGGGTAATGATGGCTGCGACCGTCGCCATGCGGCTTAACGCCGGCCTTGCCGGCATTGGCCTGCGCCGAAACTTCGTTTTCGTGCACCGGGTCCTTGTAGGCGGATAGGCCGTCATAGGGAATCTCCCATACCTCGGGGATGTCCTTCAGCGCGGCGATGAAGCTGTGACGCGGCCTGGCGTCGTACACTGCGGAGACCCGGGAGCTTTTTCCGTTGGCCGCCACCACCGGGATCGCCTGCACCAGGGACAGGTCCTTGGCGCTGAGGGCGACGAGGGTGTGGGGCAGGTAGTTGGCCACCATGACGTAGCGGCCGTCGCTGGACACGGCCACGTTGCGGGTGTTGATGCCGGCACGGATCTCGGCCACCACCTTCAGGTTCCACAGGTCGTACTTGGTGATCCAGCCGTCCCGGCTGGCCCAGTAGACGAAGCGGCCATCAGGGGTGAACTTGGGCCCGCCGTGCAGGGCATAACGGGTCTGGAAGCGGTGGAAGGGCTCCATGCTGTCGCCGTCCAGCACGCTGATGTGGTGGTCGCCGTGCTCCACCACCAGGGTGACGTTGGTGGGGTCCGCCTTGAACACCGGTCTTGCCGGCAGGTCCATGTTCTCGACATTGACGATGTGGGACGCCTGGATGTCCTCCACGTCCCACCTGGGGGGAATCTTGTTGGGGGTGTAGATCCAGTCCGCCAGGACCTTGATCTCCTCGGGCTTCAACACCTCCTTGAAGGCGGGCATCTGCGTGGCGGGCAGGCCCTCGGCGATGGCCTTGTAGGCATCGGGCTTGCGCAGCCGGGCCAGGGATTCGGGCAGCAGGGTGGGTCCCATGCCTCCCAGGCGGTTGGGGGCGTGGCAGGACAGGCAATGGGTGGCATAGAGGGCTTCCGCATCGGGGCTGCCGGCGGCACCCAGGCCGGAAGCGTCGGACAGCATGGCCAGGGCAAAGCCCACGCGGCCCAGGTGCATCTTCATTTCAAATCTCCAAAACCAGGTCCTGGGTCATCACGCCCACTTCCTCATCCGTCAGATAGCAGCCCGGGTCTTCCGCCCAGAAATTCCCGGTGGTCTGCCAGGCCCGCACGCGGGTGTTGCCGTTGCAGATGTCCACATGGCGGCACTGGCCGCAACGGCCGCCGATCGCACGCGGGGATTGTTTCAGGCCCGCCATGAGGGGGTCGGAAACATCGCTCCAGATATCACCGAAGGCACGCTGGCGCACATTGCCCAGGGGGTAGTTCCACCACATGGTGTCCGGATGCACGACCCCCAGGTTGTCGATGTTGGCCACGTTCACACCACTGGCATTGCCCCCCCATTGCACCAGCTTGCCGCGGATGTGCTCGTATCTTTCCGGGAAGCGGCTGGCCACCCAGTGCAGCAGATACACGCCATCGGCATCGTTGTTGCCGGTGACGAACTCCCGCTGGCGCCCGGCCTGCACATACGCCCAGCAACGCTCCAAGAGCAAATCCATGGCCTGACGCGTAGTGCGGAAATGGGCATCGTCCTTGCGGTTCTTGTTGCCCCGGCCGGCATAGTTCAGGTGGGAGAGGTAGAACTTATCGATGGCCTCGGCCTCCATGAGATCCAGCAGGGCAGGAAGGTCATGGGCGTTTTCCTGGGTGATGGTGAAGCGGATGCCCACCTTGGCGCCGGCATCCCGGCACAGACGCACGCCGTTCAGCGCCGCATCGTAGGCCCCTTCCTTGCGGCGAAAGCGGTCATGGGTGGCCTTGATGCCGTCCAGGCTGATGCCCACGTAGTCGAAGCCCGTGGCGGCGATGTTTTTGACGTTCCCATCGTTCACCAGGGTGCCGTTGCTGGACAGGCCCACGTAGAAGCCCATGTCCTTGCCCCGCCGGGCGATGTCGAAGATGTCCGGACGCAGCAGCGGCTCCCCTCCCGAGAGGATGAGTACCGGTACCCGGGCGGCCTTGAGGTCATCCATGACACGGAACACCTCGTCCGTGTTCAGCTCGCCTGGGAAGTCCTTGTCGGCGGAGATGGAATAGCAATGCTTGCAGGTGAGATTGCAGCGCCGCACCAGGTTCCAGATCACCACCGGGCCCGGTGGATTGCACCTGGGGCCCACGGGTGTGGGATGCATGAGTTCCTGCATGAATTGCGTCACTCTGAACATGGCTCGGGGCTCCTGATGCTGTGGTCCGCGTCCGCCGTGCTCAAGGGGCGATGCGCAGCCCGGTCTTCTTGAGGATGCGGTTGCTGTAGAGGATATCGTGCTGGTGGCAGGCCAGACCCAGTATCCGGCCGATATGGGCCGCGTACTGCTCCACTTCCTTACGGTCATGACCATGCACCATGGCGAACAGATTGTAGGGCCACTGCGGCGGGTGACGTGGGCGGCGATAGCAATGGCTGACGAAGTCCAGATTGCCGATGCGCTCGCCCAGGGCATCCACCAGGGCATCGTCCACATCCCACACGGTCATGCCATTGGCCTTGTAGCCCAGGGCATAGTGGTTGGGCACGACACCGATGCGGCGGATGGCGCCGCTGGCCTGCATGGCGCGCAGGCGCTGCATGACCACTTCCGCAGGGATGCCCACCTTTTCCGCCACCGCCGCATAGGGTTCCGGCACCAGGGGCAGGCCCGCCTGGGTGGCCTGGATGATGCGCTGGTCCACCGCATCGAGGACGAATTCCATGTCGTTCCGTCCGTTCACGCCCGCAGCATCAGCTCCACGAAATACTCCTGTTCCTTGGGAAACCGGAAGACCGGGTAGCCTGTGATGTCCTCGATGTAGCGAAAGGCCGCCTCCACCTTTTCCGGTGTCTCGGCAGCGCCCACGAACCACATGTTCAAACGATGTTCACGCCGGTAGTTGTGCGCAATTTCCGGCTGCTGATTGACGAACTGGGCGATGCGCTCGAAATCCTGCCTGGGGATGGACATGGCTGCCAGCACATTGGCGCCGCCAAAACGGCTGGCATCGAACAAGGGCCCGAACCGGGTCAGCACCCGCTCGTCCAGCAAACGCCGCAGGCGCGCCAGAAGTTCCGCCTCTTCCAGGCCCAGATCGCGCGCGGCCCGAGCATAGGGACGCGTGCACACCGGGAAACCTCCCTGCAGGCCATTGATGATGCGCCGGTCCACATCATCCAGCAGCGCGGCTGACGCGTAATCCGCAATCGGCGGGGGGACACTGTGTGGATGCATACCGCGGACTTCTCATGCCGCCTTGGACAGGCTGGCATAACGGGCACCACACTGCTTGAAACGGCGGTGGGAGAACAAGGGCGCGTGACACAACCTGTCCACGCCCAGCTGCCGGCTCAGGTCCGCGTGCAGGTGCTCGATCTGTGTCAGCACCGCTTCGCGCGCCTGCCCATGCACCATGGAAAACAGGTTGTAGGGCCAGTCCGGCGGACGGCGGGGACGCTGATAGCACAAGGTCACGGCAGGCTGGGCCGCCAGCAGCTGTCCCGCTTCCTCCGCCCGGCCCTCGGGAATGTCCCACACCACCATGGCATTGGCGGTATAGCCCAGTTCCCTGTGGCGTACCACCACGCCAAAACGACGGATCACGGACAACTGCAGGAGACGCTGCAAGCGGGCAATGAAATCCGTCTCGCTCATACCGCAACGCTTGGCCAGGTTGGCGTAGGGGTGCGCACTGAATTCCAGCCCCTCTTCCAGCACGGCTGCCACGGCGTAATCCCGTGGCTCCAGCTGGCCGCGCAACTGGGCCGTATCAACGGATTTGCTGGCCGCGTCCAGATGCGAATGAACCAGCTGGCCCCCGAGCCGGAAACCCAGGTCGATGTGGTAATCCGCCAGCATGGGCAGATCCAGGGGTTTCAGCCCGGTGGCACGCTGGATTTCCGCCAGCACCTGCGCCACGCGCTCACCGTCGGCGGATGCCACCACGAACCAGAGGTTGAACGCGTGTTCACGTTCATAATTGTGATTGACCTCCGGGAAGGCGTCGATGATGCGCGCCACCTCTTCCAGGCGTTCCGGCGGACAGGCCACCGCCGCCAGGGTGCTCCAACCCAGTACATGCGGGCGGAAAACGGCCCCCACGCGGGAAATGTGCCCCTGGGCCTTCAGCCCCGCCAGGCGTTCCAGCACCGTGTCTTCATCGCATCCCAGCCGGTCCGCCATCGCGGCATAAGGTCGCGGCATCAGGGGGAAGTCCCGCTGCCAGTCGTTGAGCAGACGGAATTCCAGACTGGTCAAGGCCGGGGTCATAACCCGATCCGGTGCGCGCGGGAGGTGAAAAAGATGCCGCTGGGCGCATCCGCCGGCAGTTCAGCCAGCTTCCTGAAGGTATGGGTGTCGTACACCTCGAGACGGTTCGCGTCCCGCACCGATAGCCAGACCTGTTCACCCCGGGGCGTGAATTCCATGTGCAGGACGGCCTTGCCGGGTTTCATTTCATGCACGATCTTCTGGCTCGGCACGTCGATGATCTGCACGGTGTCGTAATGAGGAAAGGCGAAATTGACCCACAGGCGACGGCCATCGGGCTGCGCCATCACGAATACGGGTTGGCCCGCCACGGGGATGACGCCAACCTGCCGCCAGGTGCCGACATCCACGATGACCACTTCGTGGCGTCCCACGCCGGGAATGAAGGCCAGGTTGCCCACCATGGCCCAGCTGTCCAGGTGCGGCATCTTGTACACGGGCAGTTTTTCCTCGCCGCGGCCATAGTCCGGCAAGACGCGCCGCATGCCCTGTTCCGGGTTCCACATGTCCAGCACGGCGATCCCGTTTTCCCCGTACAGACCGGCCACGTACCAGCGTCCATCCGGGGAGATGAGGGCATCATAGGGCTGCGTGCCGGTGCCGGTAAGGCGGGTGATCTTCGGGTTTCCGGGGTCCTCGGACAGATCGGCGATCCAGGTTTCACCCTTGTCCCATAGGCTGAAGACGAAGCGGTTACCCGGCACGTCCTCCAGGCCGACCACCTTGGTCCCCGTGGGAATATCGGCCACCAGGGCCAGGGTTTCGGCGTCGAAGATCTTCACGCCACCCGGGGTGTAGTTGGCCGCGGCGATCCAGCGGCCGTCCTGGGAGATGGCGCCGCCGATGGAGTTGCCCGACTGGATGATCCGCTTGACCACCTGGCCGGTCAGCATGTCCACCTTGGTCAGGCCTCCGTCGCGGCCAAACACATAGGCATAGCGCGCATCCCGGGAAAATACGGCGGAGGCGTGAGACAGATCCCCCAGACCCTCGATGCGCCCCAGGCTGGAAAGTTTGCTGGTATCCAGCCACTGCAGGCTACCCTTGGCCCGTTCCACGGCGATGCCCAGGTCACCGCTGCCCCGCAGGGGACCATTACCGGCGGGATCGGCGGCCTGCGTGGGCACGGACATGGCACAGGCCATGAGCAGGCAGGCCAGGACGCCGTGCACCCATCCGCCGCGAGCGGAGACGCGACCGAAAAAGGAGGCACGCGCGCGGTCGCATTCCGGCACGGCCGGCATCGAAACAGGCAACACATCACTCATTTGGAAACCCTTCCTGCAGACGCTGCACGATCCAGCGCGCTTCATCTTCTGTCAGAAACGATGCCCATCCCGGCATGGCGGTCCCTCCCCGGCCATGCAGGATGGTGTCCACCATGGCCTCGAACGGGCGATCCCGCATGGCCTCGGCGGTCAACGCCGAACCCAGGCCTCCCGTGAGACGCAGACCATGGCAGAAACCGCATTCCTGACGCACGAAGTGCGTGAGTTCCTTCTGGCGCGCGGAATCGGGGACGGCGGAGTCCGCGCGCGCTGGCGTAAGCGCAAGGGAGAGGAGCAGGCCGCACAGGGCCGCGAGTCGTGCGCAGCCCACGTTCTCCATCGTCCGCTTCGTGCGGGATGGCACCGGGCCGGATTGTGCCCGTGCCCTTGCGCTGCGGCCGCATCGACGCGCCGCGGCGAACTGGCTTTCAAGCATGATTCATTCCTCTCGGGTTTGCCGGCCACCCTCGAGGAAGATGGCCGGCAAACCCGGCCACCCGCGGGTGGCCGGCGGAACCAGGAAGGATCAGTAGATATCCTTGATCGTGTTGTAGAGGTTGAACTTGCCGGTGGGGGTGATCAGGCGCGGGTCCTTGATCACGGCCTTCACCTTGCGTGTCTTGTCGTTCATGACCACGATCGCGGATTCACCCGTCTTGGGTCCCCAGACCGAGAACCACACCTCGTCACCCGCCTTGTTGTACTCGGGATGGGTGACACGGCCCTTGGTGATGCCGGCAATCTCCGCGATGTTGATGACCTCGGCCGGTGCGTCCAGATTCTTCAGGTTGAAGACGGATACCGACTTATGGGCGGCATCATCCGGAGACAGGGCCGCATCCGCCCACAGGTTGCTGGACTTGGGATGGGTCTTGACGAACAGCGAGCCGTTGCCGTGGTTCTTCAGGCTGCGCACCACCTTCCAGGCATTCTGCTTGTGCTTGGCGGGATCGGTGCCGATCACGGCGATGGTGTCGTCGCCCAGGTGACCCGTGGCCCAGACCGGACCGTATTTCACATCCTTCCAGTTGGCACCGCGGCCCGGGTGGGGCTTGTTGCCCACCTTGACGTTGGCGGCCAGCTTGCCTTCCTTGGTATCCACCACGGACACGGTGTCGCGCATGTTGGCAGCCACCAGGAAATAACGCTTGCTGGAGTCCCAGCCGCCGTCGTGCAGGAATCGTTCGGCCTCGATCTCGGTGGTCTTCAGATTCTTCAGGTCCGAGTAGTTGACCAGCAGCACCTTGCCGGTCTCCTTCACGTTGACCACGAACTCGGGCTTGATGTGGGAGGAGACGATGGAGGCCACGCGGGGTTCCGGATGGAACTCCTGCTCGTCGTAGGTGTAGCCGCGCGTGGACATGACCTTCTTGGGTTCGAGGGTGAAGCCGTCCATCAGCACATAGGCGGGTGGCCAGTAGGTGCCGGCGATGGCGATCTTGTCATCGTAGCCCTTGAACTTGGAGGTATCGATGGAGCGGGCATCCGAGCCGGTGCGGATGGTGGCCACGGTCTGCGGTGTTTCCATCCACAGGTCGATCAGGTTGATCAGACCATCGCGGCCCGTGGTGTACAGGTAGCGGCCGGAACCGGAGAAGCGGGTGATGTGTACCGCGAAGCCGGTCTTCAGGATGGTGATGATCTTCTTGGAGTCGCCGTCGATCAGGGCCAGTTCGCCGGAGTCGCGCAGGGTCACGGAGAACAGGTTGTCCAGATTGATGTTGTTCATCTTTTTCTTGGGACGCTGATCCGGCGGCACCAGGAGCTTCCAGGAGGCGTGGATCTCCTTCATGCCCCACTCCGGCGGCAGCGGCGCCGGATGCTGGATAAAGCGGGCCATCATATCGATTTCCTTCTCGGACAACTCGTTGGAGGTGCCGAAGCCGGGCATGCCGCCGGCCGTGCCATAGGTCATGAAGACCTTCAGACTCTCGGTGCCCAGGTTCTGCATGAGCTCGGGCAGCAGGGGCTTGCCGGTGGCGCCCTTGCGCAGCACACCATGACAGCCGGCGCAGCGGTCGAAATAGATCACACGCGCAGCATCGAATTCCGCCTTGGTCATGGGGGGGGCCTTGGGATCGGTGGACTGGTACATCTCCAGTTCGCCGGTAGCACTGCCGGTGCCAGCCAGATACACCTCCGCCGGCTTAGTATTTGGGTGCTCCTGCGCCCAGGCCATGGAAACCGACAGCGGCAATAACGCCAGCCCCAAACCACGCATCAATTTCTTCATTACACTTTCCTCCAAACATGGCTGAAAAAACCCGGATCGGGCTAAGGGCAACGATACGTCTACCCCCCGGGGGGGCAGCCTTTTGTTGACATTGATCAAGTGCATCGGGCGAGTATATCGCCACCATGCGCCGCAACATCACCAAAGTGGGGACCAGCATGATCCAGCCCGTGGAACTCGCCAATTTCTTCGCCGTATTTTTCAGCGCCGCCTCGGTCATCCTGTTCGGCACCGCCTATGCCCTGCTGTTTGCCTGGTCCCGTGTCAGGGGTCGCCCCGGGCTCATGCCACTGGCCTATCTGGCCTATGCATGCCTGTTTGCATCCGTCCTGGTGTTGGGCTTCACCGCCAACCTGTTCGTCAACGGCTTCTGGACCTCCATCGTCCTGCTCATGCTGGTCGGTTATCTCGTCGCTCCCCACGGCATCTGGCACCTGTGCGTGCAGACCCACGAGCAAGAACATGAAGATGAAGGTACTTCCGTCAAGGTTTATCAACAGCGGTAACAGGAGGCATAGCCATGTCGCAATCGCAGCCCGTGTGGTGGGCATCCGAATCCCTCTGGCGCAAGGTCGCCATATGGGTTACGGGTGGCTCGCTCGTCGCACTCATCTTCCTCACCTTCGACACCATGGCCTACATCAAGGCGGGAGGGATCAACGTGCCTGCCTACTCCATCATCAACAAGCGGGTGGGGTACGAGTTCAACGAGGAGCATAACCGCTATGAGCCGGTCATCGGCCCGGACGAACCCCTGTTCGGCAAGATGCTGTCCGAGGAGGAAGCCAAGGAACTGGTGTCCAAGGGCAAGCTCAACGTCCAGGCCAAGAACTGCATGGGCTGTCACACCCTGATGGGCAATGGCTCCTACTACGCACCGGATCTGACCAAATCCTGGCTGGATCCGGCCTGGGGCTCCAAGGAGATCCGTGAGGATCAGATGGTGGCCTTCATCATGGACCCCAGCGACAAGCTGCATAACGGCCTGGGCCGCAAGATGCCCAGGCTCGGCATCACGGAGGAAGAGGCGCGTGCCACGGTGGCCTTCCTGAAGTGGATGAGCGCCATCAATACCATGGGCTTCCCGCACAACTTCAAGGCCATCGACCAATCCGACCCCGAGCCGAGTGCTTCCGCCACGGTGGTGGAAACCGTGGATGTCATGGATACGGGCGGCGCGGCCGACAACGCCCCGGCCCAACAATAAGGAGCGCGCAATATGGCAACGCTAGGAGTTTTCGATACCGCCAATCTGAACGGGGGCCAGAAACTGGCCATCAAGTACTTCTCCGTCGCATTGGCCCTGTTTGGTGCCCAGGTCCTGTTCGGGATGTTCGCCGCCTTCCAGTACATCGCCCCGGACTTCCTCTACGAAGTGCTGGATTTCTCGGTCAACCGCACCGTGCACGTCAACGCCCTGGTGGTGTGGCTGCTGTATGGCTTCCTCGGCGGGGTGTACTGGATCCTCGAGGATGAAGCCGGTGTGCCCGTGGTGGGTCTGGGTCTGGCCAACCTGATCTTCTGGATCCTGACCCTGGCCGTGGTGATCGTGGTCCTGGTGTATATCCTGGTCCAGGTCGGTCCGGCGGACATCAAGTCCATCTGGCTCATCATGGAAGGCCGCGAGTACATCGAGGCACCGCGCTGGGCCGATATCGGCATCGTGGTCTCGGTGCTGGTGTTCTTCTTCAACGTCGCCGCCACCTTCTCCAAGGGCAAGTACACCGGTATCGGTGGTGTGCTGGTGCTGGACCTGCTGGCCCTGTTCGGCCTGTACCTGGCCGGCATGTTCTATACCCCCAACGTCTCCGTGGACCAGTTCTGGTGGTGGTGGGTGATCCACATGTGGGTGGAGGCCACCTGGGAGGTGATCGTCGGCTGCATCATGGCCTACATGCTGATCCAGACGCTGGGTGTGCGTCGCAAGATCGTCGAGACCTGGCTGTACATCGAAGTGGCCATGCTGTTCGGCTCCGGCATCCTGGGCCTGGGACACCACTACTTCTGGATCGGCACGCCGCAGTACTGGCTGGCCATCGGCGGCTTCTTCTCCGCCCTGGAACCCGTCCCCCTGGTGGCCATGGTGGTGCACGCGGTGTTCGACTCCGGCGTGCACAAGCTGAAGAGCAACAACCATCCGGCCCTGGCATGGACCATCGCCCAGGCCGCGGGCAACCTCTTCGGCGCCGGCGTGTGGGGCTTCATGCACACCCTGCCGCAGATCAACCTGTACACCCACGGCACCCAGTGGACCACGTCCCACGGCCACCTGGCCTTTTACGGCGCGTACGCCACGGCGGTGATCGCCTTCTTCTACCTGGCCGCGCAGAAGTCGCGTGGCAACGTATGGATGAGCGGTGGCCTGGTGGGTGACTGGAAATGGAAGTGGGCCCTGGCCTTCCAGTGGATCGGCATGCTGGCCATGGTCATGGCGCTGCTCATCGCGGGGTACGAGCAATCCCAGGTCGAGCGTGCCATGGAGGGCGCCACCTGGATGGGCTACTTCGCCGGCCAGAGCCATCCCTGGTTCATTCAGGGCATGAACTGGCGCATGGTGGGAGGCTGGTTCTTCAGCCTGGGCTATGTGTTGCTGGTGTGGGATATTCTCACCATCGGCAAGCGCGAGACCCGTCCCAGCCAGGTCCTTGCGCCTGCCGCACACTGAGGCGCTGTTCCACACGGGCTCCCCAGTGTGAAAACGCCGGCGCAAGCCGGCGTTTTTTTTTGCGCCATCATCGGAACGGGGTCAGGCGCGGACCTTCCCCACGTTCCACTCAAATCCCCGCAAGGGTCTTGATGTGGGTGGCTACGCTGCGCCCCAGGGAAGAAAGGTCGTAGCCACCCTCCAGTACCGAGACGATGTGCCCCCGGGCATATCGGGCCGCCACCTGCATGAGCTGCTCGGTGATCCAGGCATAGTCGGCCTCCACCAGGCCAAGCTGGCCCATGTCATCTTCCAGATGGGCATCGAAGCCGGCGGAGATCAGCAGCAGCTGGGGTTGAAACGCATGCAGGCCCGGCAATATCCGCGCCTCGAAGGCCAACCGGTAGTGCTTGCCCGTGGTTCCGGCTGGCAAAGGTACGTTGACGATGTGCGCGCTGGAGCTCTCGGCCCCGCTGAAGGGGTAGAAGGGATGCTGAAAGGTGGAACACAGCATGACCCGGGCATCCTCACGAAAGATGTCCTCGGTACCGTTGCCGTGATGCACGTCGAAGTCCACGATGGCCACCCGTTGCAGGCCGTGATGTGCCAGGGCATGGGCCGCCGCGACGGCCACATTGTTGAACAGACAGAAGCCCATGGCCTGGTCGCGGGTGGCATGGTGCCCGGGCGGGCGGACAGCCACGAAGGCATTCTCCACCTCTCCTCGAAGCGTCAGATCCACGCCGTACGCCGCACCACCGGCGGCATGCAGGGCCGCTTCCAGGGAATGGGGATTCATGGCCGTATCGCCATCGAGCCACACCAGACCCACGGTCGGCGCAGCGGTGATGATGTGGTCCACATAGGCCGCATCGTGTACGCGCAGCAATGCTTCGCGCCCCACCCCGGGGGCAGGCCGATGTAGCAGATGGTCGAACAGGTGGGCGGCGTGGAGCCGGTCGTCGATGGCCTTGAGGCGAGCCGGGCCCTCGGGGTGTCCATCGCCCATCTCGTGTCGCAGACAGGCAGGGTGGGTGATGTAGGCCGTATGCATGTCAATACCGGGCTATGCGTGACGATATGGCCTATTATCCCCCGCGGCACGGCCATGCCTGTGACGACAGACGCGTGGGATACAGAAACTACACACCCGTCTGCCTGCAACCCGACACCGGATCTCGCATAACCATGACCCAACACTACCTGCATGCCCTGCTGTATCCCCGCTCCGTGGCCGTGTTCGGCGCCAGCGAGCGGGAGGATTCCGTCGCCGGGGTGATCTTCCGCAACATGCTGGCCGCCGGCTTCCACGGTCCGGTCTTCCCGCTCAACCCCAAGCGCGAACAGGTGCTGGGCCAGCGCTGCTACGCCAATGCCATGGCCCTGCCGGAAAGGCCGGACCTGGCCATCATCGCCACCCCCGCCGCCACCATTCCCGGCATCCTGGAGGATTGCGGTAACCGGGGCATACGCAATGCCGTGGTCCTGTCCGCGGGTTTCCGCGAGGTGGGTCCTCAGGGAGTCGCCCTGGAAGAAAGACTGGTGCAGACGGCCCAGCGCCAGGGCATCCGTTTCATCGGCCCCAACTGTCTGGGCATCCAGCGCCCGGCCATCGGCCTGAATGCCACCTTCGCCCAAGGCACCGCCCTGCCCGGCGAGCTGGCCCTGGTCTCCCAGTCCGGCGCCATCTGTACGGCCATGCTGGACTGGGCATCCTCCAACGGCATCGGTTTTTCCAGTGTCATCTCCACGGGTGCCTCCGCCGATCTGGACTTCGGTGAGTTGCTGGATTACCTGGCGCATGATCCGAGTACCAAGGGCATCCTCATGTATATCGAGGGCATACGCAATGCCCGCCGCTTCATGAGCGCCCTCCGGGTGGTCTCCCGCATCAAGCCGGTGGTCATGGTCAAGGTGGGCCGTCAGGAAGCGGGCTCCAAGGCCGTGGCCTCCCATACCGGCGCCTTGGTGGGCTCCGACTCGGTGTTCGATGCCCTGGTGCGGCGCGCCGGCGTGGTACGCGTCACCACCATCCTGCAGCTCTTCGCCTGCGCACGGGCCCTGTCCGCCCACTTCCGTCCCACGGGCAATCGCCTCACCATCCTCACCAACGGAGGTGGGCCCGGTGTCATGGCCACGGACCGTGCAGTGGAGCTGGGCGTGCAGCTGGCGGAGCTGGCCCCCGCCACCCTGGAGCGACTCAATGCCGCGCTGCCCGCCACCTGGTCCCACGGCAATCCCGTGGACATCATCGGCGATGCGGGTGCCGATCGATACCGGGCGGCATTGACGGCCTGTCTGGCCGATCCGGGCGTGGACGGGGTGTTGACCATGCTCACTCCCCAGGCCATGACCAAGCCTGCGCAAGTGGCGCAAACCGTCATCGATGTGGCCAGGACTTCCCACAAGCCCGTACTCGCCTGCTGGATGGGGGAGGATCAGGTGAAGGAAGGGCGCAAGCTCTTCAAGGAAGCCGGCATTCCCTACTTCACCACACCCGAGCCGGCGGTGGAGGTGTTTTCCTATCTCTCCGCCTTCTACGAGAACCAGCGCCTGCTCATGCAGACTCCGGGGCCCGTGTCGCGTCAGGCGCCGCCGGATGCGGAAGGGGCCCGCCTGATCGTTGAAGGGGCCTTGGCCCAGGGCCGATTCCTGCTGTCCGCTGTGGAGTCCAAGGCCCTGCTGTCCTCCTTCCACATCCCCGTGGCCCGCACCAGCATCGCCCGCAGCCCCACGGAGGCCATGCTCATGGCGCAGCAGATCGGCTACCCCGTGGCCATGAAGATCAACTCCCAGCAGGTGACCCACAAGTCCGACGTGGGCGGCGTGCGCCTGGGTCTGTCCAGCGGTCAGGCGGTGCGGGCCGCCTATACCGGCATGATGAACGAGGTGCACAGGCATGTGCCCGACGCCGCGCTGGACGGGGTGGTGATCGAGCCCATGATGAGCCGGCCCAATGCACGCGAGGTGCTGGTAGGGGTGGTGACGGACCCGGTGCTGGGTCCGGTCATCGCCTTCGGCACCGGGGGCGTGGATGTCGAGGCCCATCAGGACCGGGCCGTAGCCCTGCCGCCGCTGAACACCTTCCTGGCCAACGATCTGGTCAGGCGCACGCGCGTCTCGAAACTGCTGGGGGAGTTTCGCAACCGCCCGGCCGCCGATCTCGCGGCCGTGGAACAGGTGCTGCTGCGTGTCTCGGAGATGGTGTGCGAGCTGCCGTGGATCACCGAGATGGACATCAATCCCCTGTTGGTGGACGAGCAGGGGGCCGTCGCCGCCGATGCGCGCATCGTCATTGCCCCCCGGGCCCCCACGGGGGACCGATATGGCCACATGGCCATCCACCCCTATCCCGGTCATCTGGTGAGCTCCTGGCAGCTGCCCAACGGCCTGGACGTGACCATCCGCCCCATCCGCCCGGAAGACGCCGAGATGACCCAGACGTTCGTGCGTGGCCTGTCGGCGCAGACCAAATACTTCCGCTACATGGACGCGGTGCAGGAGCTCTCCCCTGCCATGCTGGTGCGCCTGACCCAGATCGACTACGACCGTGAAATGGCCATGCTCATGGTGGCACAGATCGATGGCCGGGAGGTGGAACTGGGCGTGGCCCGTTATGCCGTCGACGCGAACCGGGTGAACGCGGAATTCGCCCTGGTGGTGGACGACCACTGGCAGCAACAGGGCATCGGCCACAAACTCATGAACGTGCTCATGGATGTGGCCCGAGCCAAGGGCGTGCAGGTATTCGAAGGTGAGGTGCTGAGAAGCAACCGCAGGATGCTGAACCTGGTGGAGCGGCTGGGCTTCCGCATCGAGCCCCACCCGGACGACAAGGATATCAAGTGGGTCAGCCGCAGCCTGTGATCGCCCGGGTGCCCTGCCTGGCCTTGGGGGGATGACACCTGGTTCAGGCCGTCTTTAGTGCCTGATCCAGGTCGGCCAGCAGGTCGTCGGCGTCTTCCAGCCCCACGGACAGGCGAATGAGCCCCTCGGTGATGAGATGCTCGGCCCGTTCTTCCGGGGTGTAGCCGGCATGGGTCATGCTGGCCGGGTGCTGGGCCAGGCTCTCCGCGTCTCCCAGGCTCACGGCCCGGGTGAACAGGCCCAGGGCATCCATGAAGCGGCGCCCGGCCTGGATGCCGCCCTTGAGTTCGAAGGCCAGCATGCCTCCGGGCCGGGCCATCTGCCGGCCGGCCAGCTCATGCTGGGGGAAGGAGGCCAGGCCGGGGTAATGCACCACGGCCACCTTGGCATGGCCTTCCAGGAAGCCTGCCACCCGGATGGCGCTGTTGCAATGACGCTCCATGCGCAGGGCCAGGGTTTTGATGCCGCGCAACACCAGAAAGGCGTCCTGGGAGGACAAGACTGCCCCGGTCATGTCCTTGACCCCGTGGAAGCGTACTTGGTCCAGCACATCTTTCGGACCGATGATCGCACCGGCCAGCAGATCCCCATGGCCTCCCAGATACTTGGTGGCGGAGTGCACGACAAAATCGGCCCCCAGTTCCAGGGGACGCTGCAGGTAGGGGCTGCAATAGGTGTTGTCCACCACTGTCACCGCGCCATGGTTACGGGCCATGGCCGCTACGACGGCGATGTCCACCAGGCGCATGTTTGGGTTGGCGGGAGACTCGAAGAACACCACCTTGGTGGCCGGGGTGAGGGCCGCCTCCAGCCTGGCCGGGTCGCTCATGTCCACGTGGGTGACACGCACGCCGAACCTGCGCAGGCCATGGTTGAGATAGGCGAAGGTACAGCCGTAGAGTGTCTTGTCGGCGATGATCTCGTCCCCTGGCGCCAGCAGGGTCCACAGCAGGGAGGTGGTGGCGCCCTGACCCGAAGCCGTGACCACACAGGCCTCACCCCCTTCCAGATTGGCCAGACGCGCCTCCAGCAGTGCCGTGGTAGGATTGCCCACGCGGGAATAGACGAAGCCCTCCTGTTCGCCGGCGAAGCGCGCGCTGCCGTCCGCCGTAGTGGCAAAGGTGTAGGTGGAGCTGAGGTACAGCGGTGGGTTCAGGGCCCCGGCGCCGCCGTAGGCATCGTAGCCATGGTGGATGGCGCGGGTGGAAAAGCCGCTGGCGGCCTTCGGATCTTGGGTCATGGGGAATTCCGGATCAGTGCTCTAGGGACGCGGGCTTGTCCAGAGGCGTGTGCCAGTGGTCGTCGGCCCCGGGATCGGGATGGAACCAGTTCAGTTTGGCATGCAGGCTCACCACGCTGCCCACGATGATGAGGGTAGGCGGCTTCAGGTCCGCCTGGGCGGCCAGGGTCGGCAGGCTGGCCAGGGTGCCGGTGACGGTCTTCTGGTTCAGGGTGGTGCCCTGCTGAACGATGGCCGCCGGGGTATCTCCGGGCAGACCGTGCCGCATCATCTGCTCGCAAAGGGTCACCAGGCCCTTCAGCCCCATGTAGATGACGATGGTCTGACGTGGGCGACAAAGCATGTCCCAGTCCAGGTCCATGCTGCCGTCCTTCAGGTGGCCAGTCACCAGAACCAGGGCCTGGGCATGGTCGCGATGGGTCAGGGGGATGCCGGCGTAGGAAGCCACACCGGCCGCGGCCGTCACCGCCGGCACCACCTGAAAGGGCACGCCGTGCTCGCGCAGGGTTTCGATCTCTTCACCGCCGCGGCCGAAAATGAAAGGATCCCCGCCCTTCAGACGCAAGACCCGCTTGCCCTCCCTGGCCAGACGCACCAGCACCATGTTGATCTCGCCCTGGGGTACGGCATGCTTGTCACGCTCCTTGCCCACGTACAGGCGATCCGCATCGCGTCGGCACATCTCCAGGATGGGCGGCGAGACCAGGCGGTCGTACACCACCACATCGGCCTGCTGCATGAGGCGCAGAGCACGGAAGGTGAGCAGGTCCGGATTGCCCGGGCCCGCGCCCACGAGGTAGACCTCACCCGTGGCCGGCGCGCCCTCCCCGGCCTGCAACATGGCCTGCAGGCCGGCTTCCGCCTCCTGTTCCCGACCGGAGAACACCATCTCGGAAATGGGCGACAGAAAGGCCCTCTCCCAGAACTTGCGCCGCTCGGCGGTACTGGTGAATTTCTCCCGCACCGTCTTTTTGAAGCGTCCTGCCAGAGCCGCGAGACGGCCATAGCCCGCGGGGATGAGCGTCTCCAGCCGGGCGCGCAGCAGACGCGACAGCACGGGGGCTTCACCACCGCTGGATACCGCCACCATCACCGGCGAGCGATCGATGATGGAAGGCATGATGAAGGAACACAGGCCTGGCCTGTCGGCCACGTTCACGGGGATGTGACGGGCCCGGGCGGCATCGTGCACCCTCCGGTCCAGCGCCTCATCCCCGCTGACCGCGAACACCACATCCATGCCCTCAAGATGCCCGTCGGTGAAATCCGTACGCAGGTGAATGAGGCGGTCGGTGCCGGCCAGTTCGGCAAAGGCTGGGGCCAGGATCCCGGGGGTGACGGCGGTCACCCAGGCGCCGGCTTGGAGCATGAGGGCGGCCTTGCGCGCGGCGGTGTCGCTTCCACCCACCACCAGGCCTTTGCGGCCGCGCAGGTCGAGAAATATGGGCAGGTAATCCATGGTTCGGGAAACGGGAAGCTTGGGGAAGTCCTATTTGTGGGGTCCGGGCGGGGGGAGGCCACCGCGGAAGCACGCATGCCGCATTCGGGATGGCGGCCTTCGCACTATCCGGTGTCGCCTCGGAGGGAAACATGAAGGGAGCAGTCTGGCTCTCGGCCGAGCCATCGTGCTTCCTGCCCCTCGAATCCCGCCCCGGTACTTGGCAGCCGGTTGGCAGTCAGCTCCCACACCCGCCGGAGCCGCACCCGCCGGAGCTGCACCCGCCGGTATCGCACCCCCCCTCGGCGCCAGGCTTCATGAATACGAAGCGGGACTCGCCGGGGCTCACTTCCGCGAAATCTATGGTGACATCGCTCAGCATGGGGGCGGACTGCCTGTTGATGAGCAGGGTCACTCCCCAGGAATCCACGGCGGAGTCGCTTTCCCGCTCGTCATCGAAGCCCATGCCGAACTCCAGCATGCCGGCATCGTTGACCCGCGCGGCGATACGCAAGGCCATGCTCTCGGCACCGGCATCCTTCTGGGCCACGCGGATTTGCTCGGCGGCTGCCTTGGTCAGACTGATCATGTCTCGTTTCCTTCTTGGTTAGGCGGCCTTGAGGGCCGAATTGCGTTGTAACCGATGGGCCCTGACCTTCTCCATGAACGGGCCGATCCACCCTTGGGGGCCGCTGCCACGCCGATGGCAATAGCTGGCCAGCAGATGCTTGTGCAGAAAACCGTCCTCCTGTTGTGCGATGCCATGGCCGCGCACGACGCGATAGGCGTAGCTCAGGCCCGGCGGCAGATTTTCCACGTGGGAATAGTGGAACTCGTGTGCGGGCAGGTGCAGGTGGGGGTCCGTCCGCGGCGCATCCTTCTCTTCCAGGATCGCATAACCCCGACCCACGGGGCGCTTGTCCATGACGACATCCCCAGGAATCACGCCCACCATGGCGTGGCGCAGTCCTTCCCACTGCAGGCTGCGACACAGATACATGAGCCCACCGCATTCGGCATACACGGGCAGACCGGCCTCGACGGCACGGTGGATGTCCGCACGCAGATCGGCATTGGCCGCCAGTTCGGTCGCGAACATCTCGGGAAAGCCACCGCCGAGCAGCAGGCCATCGCAATCGGGCAGGCGCGTGTCCCTGCAGGTATCCACGGGCAGCAGCTGCACACCCGCCTCGCGTAGGGTGTCGAGGTCTTCCTGATAGTAGAAGCCGAAGACCCGGTCACGCGCGTAGGCCAGGCGCAGACCCGATGCGTGCTGGATGGGCGCCGCGGCCGGGGTTTCCGGGATCATCCGGCTACGGGCCGCCCTGGCCAGTGCTAGGACCGCTTGCAGATCCACCTGTTCGGCCAGACGGTTGGCTATGGTCTCGATGCGCTCCTCCGCGCTTTCGGTCTCGTTGGCAGGCATGAGCCCAAGGTGCCGCTCGGCTATGGTCAGCTGGGCATCCGCACGGATCGCTCCCAGGACCCGCACGCGCGTATAGCGTTCCAGGACGGCGCGCAGTTTTTCCTCGTGACGCGGTCCACCCACCTTGTTCAGAATGACGCCGGCGATGTGCACGTCGCGGTCAAAGGCCTCATACCCCAGGACCAGTGGTGCCACCCCCCGGGTCATGCCCTGGGTGTCCAGCACCAGGACGACGGGGGCGCGCAGCTGCTTGGCCAAGGCCGCATTGCAGTTGGAGCCTTCCAGATCCATGCCATCGTACAGGCCCTTGTTGCCTTCGATGAGGCTGATGTCCGCGGATTCCGCATGCCGGGCAAAAAGCGCACCGATCTCGTCACGGCGCATCATGTGGAAGTCCAGGTTGTAGCACGGTCTGCGGGAGGCCAGGCCATGCCAGATGGGATCGATGTAATCAGGACCCTTTTTGAAGGTCTGCACACGCAGTCCCAGATTCACCAGGGCACGGCTCAGCCCCAGCGTGATCGTGGTCTTGCCGGATGATTTGTGCGCGGCGGAAATAAACAAACGGGCCATGACGGCGATTTTACCGGCTCGAAGGCAAAAAGCCGACAAGGTTTGTCGGCTTTTTGCCTGTCGCGGCTACGGGTCAATGCCTCTGCGGATGTGTCTCCATGGCATGGAAATCATCCTGAGGCAGGAACTTGAATACCCGCACACCAATCACCGTAAGCACGAAGGTGATGGCGGGGCCGCCCAAGCCCAGCAGCCATTCGTAGACACCCGGCGCGTAGTCCGCCACCACGCCATCGTAGAACGTGCTGCTGACCTCGTGACCCGGAAAGATCGGCATGGGGAAGGCCTGGACCCCTATGATGGTGACGTACATCTGGGCCAGTCCGCCCAGGATCACGAGCAGAGCCGCCAGGATATTCAGACCCGTGCCGCGGTGGTTCCCGGAGCGGGGCGCCAGGAGCAGGATCAGGGGAAGAATACCCCCCAGGATGATCTGCCCCACCCAGAACAAGGCAGGGTAGAGCCCTCCCTCCAGCAGGATCCAGCGTTCGAAGTCCCACTGCTTCGCAAAATAAAGATTGGTGAGATGCAGCACCACGGTGAAGTACAGCGAGGCACCCACGAATACCGCCAGCAGGTTCTTCATGCGGCGCTCGATCCCCGCATCCAGGCTAAGCCTGTTCCAGCTGTACATGCTGGCCTGCACCAGCATGAAGATGGCCAGACCATAGGCAAAGGAGAAAATGATGAACATGGGCGCATAGAGCGCGGCATCATAACCGGAGCGGGCCACGATAAAGCCGAAGATGGAGCCTGTGGCAGTGGTGAGGATGAGGCGCCATATGAACGCGGCAAAGCCCGCCGGCTTGGACCAGGACTTCAGTTTTCGATCCATCAGGGTGATCAGGTACAGACCCACGATGGCGAAGAAGCCGTTGTAGAAAATCATGTTCCAGGCAAAGATGGACTTGAAGTTGTAGTGCGTCATGGCCACGATCAGACGATCGGGCCTTCCCAGGTCCAGCACCAGCACGGCCAGCCCTCCGGCCAGCAGGGTCAGGGCAAGCATGCCGGACAGCGGCGCACGCCGCTTGTAGACCTCCTTGCCGAACACCGAGCCGATGGAGGCGACGTTCAGCGCACCCGAGGCGGCGACGATCAGGAACACGGCAAACACATGCGGCAGGCCCCAGACAATCTGGTTGCTCATGCCGGTGAGCACATGGCCATGGTGCTCCAGGGTGAAGAACGCATACAAGGTGCCCAGGACCACCACCCCGCCCAAGGCCAGCAGGATCAGGAACAGGCTGGTGCGACACTCGCCCTGGTTGATGCAGAGTTGCTGTGACATCGCTTAGATTCCCTGATAACGCACACCGGTGTTCAGGCCCAGGTCCGCCCGGATCTCCGTGCTACGGGCGATCTTCAGGGCCTGGGAGATTTCGCTCTCGGGATCCTTCAGATCGCCGAAGTACATGGCCTTGTGACCCGCGGCATTGCAGGCCTCGACGCAGGCCGGGGTTTCATCCCGATCGACGCGCTGCACACAGAAGGTGCAGGACTCCACGCAGCCCATGCCACGCGGTACCTCGGGATTCTGATCGGTTAGTGGTTCGTGCACGAAGGAGCGTGCCTTGTAGGGGCAGGCCATCATGCAGTAGCGGCAGCCAATGCAGGTATGCCGATCCACCAGCACGATGCCATCGGCACGCTTCATGGAGGCCCCGGTGGGACACACATCCACGCAGGGCGGGTTCTCGCAGTGCTGACACAGCATGGGCAGGTTCAGCTCGAAGCCGGTCTGCAGATCCCTGATGTGGACCTTGCGGATCCACTGGCTGTCCTGAGGGCCGGTCTTGCCGGAGAGGCCGTTCTCAGTGTTACAGGCGGTGACACACTCGTTGCAGCCATCCCCACACTTGGTGGTATCGATGAGCATGCCCCAGCGCTTGTCCGGACTGGCCGGCTCTTCCGGAGCACGGCTGTACGCCACGCCGTAGAGCAGGACACCGGGGCCCACGGTCAGACCGGCGGCCATGGCGCCCGCCTTGAGAAAATCACGCCGCTCGCTGTTCGGATTGTCGGTGGCTCGACTCATTTGATCACTCCACTGGCGCCATGCCACAAGGGGGTCGGGTGGGATGCGCCGCCGAGCGCACCGGCCTGCCGCACGGGCTTGCGGGCCGGCTTGGTGGCATGGCAGTCCCAGCAGTCCAGTTTCACGGCCGCGTAACTATGGCAGGCCACGCAGAAATCCTGCTTGCTCGCGGCAACGCTGCCGGTCTGCTCACTGGCATGACATTCCACGCACTTCTTCAGGCTGTGCCGGGTGGTGCGGATGCCCCTGCGCAGGGTGTCGTCGCGCTGATGCTTGAGCAGGGCCGGATGGAGACGGCGGATGGTGTCCACATCTTCCACGCATTGCTCCCCCTTGCCACGCTCCAGCTTGGGTAGGTCCACCCCCGCCACGGCCTGCATGGCGGGGGTGGCCAGGCAGGCCATCCCCGTCACAAGCGCCGCGGATCGCAACCAGACACCCAGGATGCGAAAACTCGCCATACCGATCTTCCTTTGCCGATTCGCCGTCTTACTCACCCATGCCCATGACGATGTAGCCGGTGGGGCACACGTCTGCGCAGATGTGGCAGCCGATGCACTTGGTGTAGTCGGTATCCACATAGCGGCCGGTGGTGGGTCCATCCTTCTTCCTGACCTTGAACACGGCGGTCTGCGGGCAGTAGATCACGCAGTTGTCGCACTCGAAGCACAGCCCGCAGGACATGCAGCGCTTGGCCTCGTCCACCACCTGCTTGTCATCCAGCGCATGCAGGCGGTCGTCGAAGTTCCCCAGGGCGGAGTCCTTGTCCAGCACGGTCATGCCGCGTTTGTTGCGCGGGGTATTGACGAAATGCCCAAGGAACAGATCGGAGGCGGGAATCACGTAACGTTGGGAACGATCCTCGTAGTTATGCAGCAGTTCCTTGTCCGAGTCCGTACCCCAGGCCGCGCCATGTCGATCGGCATACTCGTGGCCGGATTCCAGCCACTTGCGGATCATGTCCCAATGCGCCACGTCCACCTTGGGGCGCTTCTCCACATCCTCGCCCTTCAGGAAATCATCGATACCCTGGGCGCAGATACGCGCATGGCCGATGGCCGTGGTCAGCAGGTGGGGGCGGATCACGTCTCCGGCCACGAACATGTTTTCCTTGCCGGGGAAGCGGTAGGTCTTGTCCGTCTTCATCAGGCCATTGTTGTTGTTGAACTCCTCCAGGCCGGTGAAATCCACGGCCTGGCCGATGGCGGAGACGATCAGCGTGCCGGTGATGTCGCGCTCGGTACCCTCGATGATCTTCATTTCCCTGCCCACCATCTCGAACTCGGCCACACGCAGGGCGGTGGCGCGACCGTCGGCGCCCTTGATCACCTCGACAGGGGTCACGCCGCCAATCATGTCGATGCCTTCGGCCTTGGCCTGTTCCACCTCGTGCTTGTTGGCGGCCATCTTGTCGATGGTGGCACGCGAGATCAGCACCACCTCCACACCCTGGCGGGCGGCGATGGAGGCCACGTCGTGGGCGGCATGGCCGGCCAGCACCATCTCGGGCAGATCGGTGCTGGAGACATTGGTGATCTTGCCCAGACGGCGAGCGACCGTGGCCACGTCGATGGAGGTATCGCCGCCGCCGATCACCACCACCTTGTCACCTACGTGCTGCAGGCGGCCCTCGTTGAAGGCCCGCAGGAAGGAGACTGCGGTCACGCAGTTGGGCGCGTCGGCACCGGGCACGGGCAGCGCGCGCCCGCCCTGGGCGCCCAGTGCAAAGATCACCGCGTCGTAGTCCTTCTCGATCTGCTCCATGCTGATGTCGGTGCCGATGCGGGTGTTCATGCGCGTCTCGACCCCCATGTCGATGATGCGCTTGATCTCGCCATCCAGCACTTCGCGGGGGGTCCTGAAACCCGGAATGCCGTAACGCATCATGCCGCCCAGTTCCTCATGGTCATCGAAGATGGTGCAGCCATGCCCCATGCGACGCAGCTGGTAGGCCGCCGCGAGTCCGGCGGGACCACCGCCGATGATGGCCACCTTCTTGCCGGACTCCTGTGCGGGCATGGCGAAGCCCATGTTGTTATCCAGCGCCCAGTTCCCCAGGAAATGCTCCACGGAGTTGATGCCCACGGTGTCTTCCACCTGGTTGCGGTTGCAGCCGGACTCGCAGGGGGCAGGGCAGACGCGGCCCATGACGGCGGGGAAGGGGTTGGCGGAGACCAGCCGGCGCCAGGCGTATTCCTGCCAGCCCATGCCGCCACTGGGCTTCTCGATGCCACGGATGATGTTCATGTAACCCCGGATATCCTCGCCCGAAGGGCAGGAGGCCTGGCAAGGCGGGGTGGAGTGCACGTACTCGGGACACTGGTGGGACCAGCTGGCCTGATGGATGATGTCCTGGTAACTGCGGTAATCCGCCTCGGATTCGCCGTCCTTGAAGCGACGCCAGATCATGCCCTCGGTCTTGGCAACATTCTTGGATGTGACTGCCATCTTCGCTCTCCTATCGTCAAATGCCCGCGGCCTGAAACCGTACTATGCCGCTGATCTCATTCAGTGCAGGCATCCACGACGCCGCACCCTGTTTGGTTCAAATCAATCCAGTTTGATGGCGGTGCTCACCAGTTGGTGCACCCCGCCCACCATGCCCCGGTCAAACCCGTAATAGGGCAGTACCTTGGTGAACTGGGCCTTGCAGATGGCGCAGATGAGGGCGAGGAAATTCACCCCGTCCTTGCGCACCACGCTGTTGTAGGCATTCATCCTGGGCAGGGCCCCCTTCACCCTGGCCTCGATCAGGTCATCCGTGAGCATGCCGCCACCGCCGCCGCAGCAGAACGTGGCCTCACCGATGGTGTCCTCCGGCATGTCCCGGAAATTGTTTGCCACCGCGCGGATGATGTTGCGGGGAATGGCGAACTGGCCTCCGGGCTCGTCACCCATGCGCGAGGCCCGGGCCACGTTGCAGGAATCATGGAAGGTGATGACCCGGTCGTCATTCAGGGACTTGTCGAACTTGAGCACGCCCCGCTGGATCAGGTCCCAGGTGTACTCGCAGATATGCGTGGGCTGTGGGTAGCGCAGGTCGAGCTGGTCCTGCAACTGCTTGGAGAAGGGGTCCTCCCCGCCCCAGCCGATGCCGGTCAGGGTGTTCCAGTAGGCATAGGCCACGCGCCAGGCGTGACCGCACTCACCCACGATGATGCGCTTGGCGCCCAGCTCGAGTGCGGCATCGCGGATGCGCATGGCCACATCCCGCATGGTCTCGTAGTTGCCGTTGAACAGGCCGAAGTTGCCGGCCTCGGAGGCATACGTAGAGAGGGTCCAGGACACGCCCGCGGCATGGAAGACCTTGGCGTAGCCGATGAGGGACTCCACATGCGGCTCGGAGAAGAAGTCGGCGGAAGGCGTAATGAGCAGGATCTCGGCGCCCTTCACATCCAGAGGCATCTTGATCGGCAGGCCCGTGTCGGCCTCCATGTCCTCTTCCAGCCCCTCTAAGGTATCCGCCAGGGCAGGACCCGGCAGGCCCAGGTTGTTGCCCACCTTCTGGACCTTCATGAGGATCTCGCTGGAATACTTTTGGCCGTAGCCCACGTAGTTGAGGATCTCCCTGCCGGCCATGGTGATCTCGGCCGTGTCGATGCCATAGGGGCAGTACACGGAGCAGCGGCGGCACTCGGAACACTGGTGGTAATAGTTGTACCACTTGTTCAGCTTGTCCTCCGTGAGGTCCTCCGCGCCCACCAACCAGGGCGCGATCTTGCCCGGCAGCGTGAAATAGCGGCGATAGACCTTGCGCATCAGTTCCTGTCGCGCCACGGGCATATTGTTGGGGTCGGCCGTACCCAGGAAGTAATGGCACTTGTCCGTGCAGGCGCCGCAATGCACGCAGGCATCCAGGAAGACGCGCACGGAGCGGAACCTGTCGAGAATCTGGCCCATGCGGTCGATGGCGCGCTCCTTCCAATCCGCGGGCAGCTCGTACGGATAGCCCAGGTAGGACTGGGAGGCCTCCGCCGCCAGGAACGACTTCAGATGCGCCATGGCCCCTTCCTGGATTTTGGGGACTTCCGTGTATTCCGTCAGCGAGGGGACTTCGAACTCGGGACCTGCCACGTTTGCTCCTTATTTCACTCAGCTCTCTGCGTTGCCTGCCTGAACGCCCGGTCAGGCCTTGTCGCGTTCCAGGGCCGCGGCCCAGGGCGCCAGATGACGATGCTCACGCGGGTTGTCCACCATGTTGCGGGTGGGACTGAAGAAGACACCCGGGGCATGCAGCAGCTTGCTGATCGGGAAGATGATCATCAGCACGGCCACGAGCGACAGGTGGACGAGCAGCAGCCCATCCGCGGGCAGTGGGTGCCAGTCGAAGGTGACAAGGCCCAGGGCGAAGGCCTTGAGGGCGACAATATCGGTATGCGCGACGAAGGTCATGCCTGCGCCCGACAGGCCGATGGCGATGAGCAGGGCCAGCATCAGGTGATCCGAGGGGGTGGAGATGTAACGCACGCGATCCACCAAGAAGCGGCGTGCCCAAAGCCCGGCCAGGCCGGCCAGCATGGCGAAACTGGCATATTTTCCATAGGGTTGAACAAACTCCACCAGAAACCAGACGGGCTCCTGGAAATAGCGCACGTGACGCAGGAGCACCAGGGCAAGGCCGATATGGAACATCCAGCCGAAGATCCAGATCCATTTGTTGGACTTGAACAGGGATTCGAAGAAGACCACTTCACGGGTCATGCGCAGGGCCACGCCAGTACGCGTGGTGGGGGCAGGCGTAGTGGGAATGACGAGCGGGGCCGGCGTACGGCTGTACTCGTAGATGCGATAGGCCACACCACCGACGAACGCCAGGGTGGCGAAGTAGAACAGCCCGATATAGAAAACCGTCAGCGAAGTCATCCGTTCCTCTGCGCTTGCAGACTACTCAGCACTCGCCCTTCCTGGAGAAGGGCGGGGTTACCGCAACAATTTTGTGTTTCCCGGCGGGCAGGCCCGCCGGGCCGATCAGGTGTGGGCCGTGCGGGCCCCTGTGCGATCGCTCAGATACAGCCGGTGGGCTTGGGCAGACCACCGATCTTGCAGGCCTGCTTGGCGGGGCCATAGGGGAACAGTTCGTACAGGTACTTGTTGTTGCCCTTGTCCGCACCGAGCTTCTTGCCGATGGCCTTGGTCAGCACACGGATGGCTGGCGCGATCTGGTACTCGTCGTAGTACTCACGCAGGAAGTCGATCACCTCCCAGTGGGCATCGGTCATGTCCACCTTTTCTTCCTTGGCCAGATATTCGGCCACATCCCGATTCCAGTCCGCCAGGTTGGTCAGATAGCCTTCCTCATCCACTTCGATGTCCTTGCCGGCGATGTTTACGGTAGCCATTGCGTTACTCCTTCAGTTAGAAATTACAACCAGGATTGGCAGTTGGCCTGCTCAGCGACCAGATCCACAAAACCGCCGTAATCCACCAGATTGACGCCATCGATCACCCGATCGGCCATGCCACGGGCGGCCAGATCAGGCTGCAGCGCATAGATGGTCACATCGGCCATGGCCGACCTGACCCTCGCCTCGGCGGCACCACCTTTCGTGGCCGCGTAGACTGCGTCCTCGATCAGCAGCACCTTGGAGCCTTTTTTCGCATGGGCGAGACAGCTCTCCACGCTGTTCCGCTCAGTGGGAGACTTGTTGACGATATGCAACATTTACGTGTTCTCCGATCAGAAGCTGAGGACCACGTCCTGCTCGTTCATAAGATCCGCCATTTCGGCCGCGCTGACCACCTGCACATCGACGATGAGGTCATCCTCACTGATACCACGCGCCTCCATGGACTCACGGTCCACATAGAGCTTCTCGATGTCATAGCCTTCCAGCGCGCGATAGGTCTTGGCAAAGCTCTTCATCTCGATGCCGTCGGTATTGATGCCCTTCATGAGCTGATAGACGCCGTCATCGACGAAGGCCAGGCTCACATCCTGCTCGAAGGCAGCGGAGATGAGCACCACCTCCAGGCTCTCCAGGGCATAGATGGTGCCGTAGGGAGCCTTGCGGTTCACGAACATGAACTTCTTGATCGTGCCGCCCTCTTCCATATCCATTTCCTCAGACATTTCCGCCCCCTCAATCACCAAACACGACCAGACGGTCGCACTGGATGCCGGCCTCCACCAACTGGCCCAACCCGGAAATCCTGAAAGACGGGTGGATGTTGTCGGCATCCTTGCCCTGACGCTTGGACTCGTTGTCGTCCATCATTCCCCGACGCTGCGCCGCGGCAATGCACACCACCATGTCAAGCTTGTGCTCGTCCGCCAGGGCGGCCCAGCGGTTGACGATGTGCCGGTCGTCCGCGGGCGGCACGGTCAGACGGGAGGCGTTGTTCACCCCGTCATGGTAGAAAAACACGCGGAAGATCTCGTGCCCCTTGGCAAGGGCGGCCTTGGCGAACAGATACGCCGAGTCGGACGCCTGGTGCTGGTATGGGCCTTCGTTTACCAAAATTCCGAATTTCATTTGAATATCCCTATCTCCGAATATCCGAGCTGTGCTCGGTCCCGGCCCAGCCGGGACCGCATCGCTCAGAAGCGGATGTGCGCGGATGCGTTCAGGCTGTTACGACCGCCACGCCAGTTGTCGATGTGATACTTGGTGAAGGGCAAGCCGGTCTTCTCGAAGAACGCAGGCCAACCGATCCGCTCGATCCAGTCGTTCATGCGCTCCCAGGGCCGGGCGTCCGCCTTGTAGGTGTAGAGGATATTCTTGACGGCCGCGGACACCTCGGGCCAGCGTGGCGGGTTGTTGGGGATGCCAGCCGCCACGAGCTTGTGGAAGGTGGGACGCGAACGCGCGTTGGAGTTCTTGCCGCCGACCCAGATCGCGAACTTGGAATGCTCCGGATGGTTGATCTCCATGGGTGGGCAGGGCGGGAAGCAGGCGCCACAGCAGATGCACTTCTTCTCGTCCACTTCCAGGGAGGGCTTGCCGTTCACCAACGCCGGGCGGATGGCCGCCACGGGGCAGCGGGCCACGACCGAGGGGCGCTCGCAGACGTTGGCCACCAGGTCATGGTTGATGCGTGGCGGCTTGGTGTGCTGGATGATGATGGCGATGTCGGCCTGACCACCGCAGTTGATCTCGCAGCAGGAGGTGGATAGCTTGACGCGGTTGGGCATCTCGCAGTTGGTGAACTCGTGATAGAGCTCGTCCATCAGGGACTTGACGGCACCGGAGGCATCCGAGGCGGGAATGTCGCAATGCAGCCAGCCCTGAGTGTGGGCGATCATGGATACCGAGTTGGCGGTTCCGCCCACGGGAAAGCCATTGTCCTGCAGGGCCTTGATCAGGGGCTCCACCTTGGCCTGCTCGGACACCATGTACTCGATGTTGGAGCGCACGGTAAAGCGCACGTGGCCATCGGCGTACTGATCGGCGATGTCGGCCAGCTTGCGGATGGTGTAGTGATCCATCTGGCGCTGCGTACCGGCCTTCACGGTCCAGATTTCGTCGCCACTGGCGGCGCGGTGATACAGCACACCCGGACGGGGGTGGGAGTGGAACACCCACTTGCCGTAGTTTTTCTTCATCAGGGGATGCATGTAGGGCATCGGATCCGGTGCCCCGGATTCGATGGTCTCGTGAGTTCTTTCAGCCATGCCTATCTCCAGTCTATTGAGATGATGAGATCGTCTTCCTTGCAAAGGACCGACCCGGGACACCGTACCGGGCCGGTCCTTCGGTATTACGCAGCGGCCCGCTTGCGCTCAAACCACTTCTCGGCCTCCTCGTCCCAGCCGTCCATGCGGATGAACGGGTTGGTACGGGGGTGGATGACCATGTTGGGATCCACCTCGATGCCGATGCCCTCCAGGAAGTTCATCAGGCCGATGCGCTCGATCATTTCACCGGTACGCTCGTGCTCCAGGGCATTCTCGGCGAAGAAGTCGATGACGGTACGGCCCAGATCGTTGAACTTCTCGAAATCCTCGTCGGATTCCAGCTTCATGAAGGGGATGATCACGGTGCCCATGAGGTCACCGATCTTCAGGGTGCGCTTGCCGCCCACCAGGATGGTGACGCCTCTGTCCTTGCCGGGTAGCAGGGCACCCGGCATGACGTTCAGGCAGTGCATGCAGCGCACGCAGTTGTGGTTGTCGATCTCCAGGCAGTTGCTGTCAGAAACAGCCACCTTGGTGATGCCCTCGCCCGCGGCCACGCCATCGTTCTTGACCAGCCGGATGGCACGCGTCGGACACATGCTCACCACCATATTGGTCAGGTCTTCCATGCTGTGTGCCGCCATCCAGTCGCGCGCCAGCTTCTCGTCGGCCTGCATGTTGTCGCGCCAGGTGCCAATCACGGCCATGTCACCCCGCTGGACGGAGTTGGAACAGTCGTTCGGACAGCCGGAGAACTTGAACTTGAACTTGTACGGCAGCGATGGCCGGTGCATGTCGTCGATGTTGTTGTTGACGGCCACGCGCAGGGCACGTGCCTCGTCGAAGCAGGACATCTCACAGCGGGCCGCGCCGACACAGGAGATGGAGGTACGCAGGGCCGGCCCCGCACCTCCGAGATCAAAGCCCATCTCGTTCAGCTTGTCGAAGGCCACCTGCACGTTCTCGGTCTTGACGCCCTGGAACATGATGTCGCCGGACTGACCATGAAAGGCGATCAGGCCGGAACCGCCGGTCTCCAGCCAGGCGTCGCACAGCTGGCGCAGCAGATCGGAGGTGTAATGCATGCCGGCCGGCGGTTGGATGCGCAGGGTATGAAATTCGGCTGCCTCGGGAAACTTGGGCCTCCCATCCGGATTCTTCAGCTCGGTGAAGCGCGGAATCACGCCACCGCCGTAGCCCACCACGCCAACCGTGCCGCCCTTCCAGTAACCCATCTTGGTCTGGTAGGAGGTCTCCAGCTGGCCGAGGAGATCGACCATCATGTCATTGTCTTTCGCCAGGCGCTTCAGACCGGTGACAAAGGAGGGCCACGGACCGCCCTCGAGCTGATCCAGGTTCGGCGTATCAATCATTTGTTTAGCCATCTGTCTTTCTCCTTGAAGTCTTTAACCACTGGGTGTCGTCGCATCCAGAAACTCTTTCTCGGCCCTATGCCGACCGGGAACAAGTATCCGCATATTAGGGAGCCCTTATCCGGGCGACCATCATTCCGTTGGAGTAAGACACCCTACACTTCGGGTAGTCCGGACCTACCCGATAGGGTAGGTCTGGCAATTCCCGGCAAGGTCCCCACTTACGTCGGGCCAGGAATGTCAGGTACATTAGCAGATCGACGAAACCTTATGGATTATGGACCAGATAACCTCCCTGACCAAGTTCAGAAATCCCTTCGGCAACCAGGAAATCGAGTTCCTGGACGTGCGCTACGCGGCCGGTGGCACCCCCATGCTGCGGCTGCGCATCCGCGAACGGGGCGCGCGCTTCACGATCTTCGACGTGGATCCCCTCACCGCGAAATTCTGGGCCGGCGAGATGCTGAAGTGGGCCGAATCCCTGGCGGGCGACCCAACGCCCGGCACGGCGGGAGAGTGAGCCATGCGCCTCTTTAGCCCGGAATGGGATGCCATCAAGGATTTCGCGCATACCGCCCTGTACCGGGATGTACAGTTTGATCTCTCGGGACACGCACTGCCGCAAGACCACGGTTATGCCCTGTATGAGGAACTCGCCCGCCATCTGCCCTGGCTGCGGGAGACACCGCAGGCCGGGGTGCATCCGGTGCATGCCGCGCCCAGCGGCCGCGACGCGAATCTGGTCCTCAATCGGCGTGTCAAGCTGGTGTTGCGCCTGCCGATCGAGCGCATCGAGGCGGCACGGGCCTTGGTGGGCATGCGCATCGATCCCGGCGCCGGCGAGATCGTCATCGGCGACCTGCACGAAAAACCCCTGATCCCGTTCACCACACTGTATTCCCATTTCGTCGACATGGGCACAGCCGACGAGGCCGGGTTCATGGCAAAGGCACGCCAGGAACTGGAATCCCTGGACGTTCGCTGTGGCATGATCCCCGGCAAGCATCGGCTCATGCACACGCCCCAGGGGGGAATTGGTGGCTACAGCCTGATGCTGCACGAGATCAGCATGGAACAGTCCATGACCGTGCAGGAGCGTGGTCTGGGCCTGCATCGAGGGTATGGTTGCGGTCTTTTCGTACCGCATAAGTCCATCAAGGAAGTGAGTGGTGGCTGAGCACTAGGCCAACACACACCCATTTTCAACTTGTCTGATAGGAGAAAATCGTGGGTTACGTTGTAAACGGCGAAGAACTGGAAGTGGATGAAGAAGGCTTTCTGCTGGAGGCCAACTTTAGTGATGACGTGGTGCCGGTCATCGCCGCCGCCGAAAAGATCACCCTCAGCGATCTGCATTGGCGGGTGGTCAGGTTCATGCGTACGCAGTTTCAGGAAAACGGCCACACCCCCAATTTCCGCAACATGGTGGCCCTGCTGACGGAGGAAGACGACAGCGTGGACTGGAAAAAGACCCTGTATGAGCTGTTCCCCCAACAGCCCAACCGTCAGGCATCCAAGGTATCCGGCCTGCCCAAGCCTTACGGCAAGGGCGGCTACTGACCCCGTAGGCAGTTTCCAGCCGGCCGAGGTCGGCTGCGGACTGCCTACCGAAGCCCCCGCATGTATTCCACCACCCTCGTTACCACGGCCGATCTGGCCCAGCACCTGGATGATCCCGGCTGGATCGTGTTCGACTGCCGCTTCACCCTCACCGATCCGGAAGGTGGGCGCCGGTTGTATGAGAAGAACCACATCCCAGGCGCCCGCTACGTCCATCTGGATGATGACCTCTCCGCCCCCATCACGGAGAGCACCGGCCGTCATCCCCTGCCCGACCCCCAAACCTTTGCGGACAAGGTCTGTGCCTGGGGCGTGGGCGTGAACAAACAGGTGGTGGTTTATGACGACAGCTTCGGCGCCATGGCCGTGCGCTTGTGGTGGATGCTGCGCTGGCTGGGTCACCCGGGTGTGGCCCTGCTGGATGGCGGCTTTCCCAAATGGCAGCGCGAGCAACGCCCACTCACCACCGCCCTGCCGGATGTGCGCAAGGCCAACTGCGCCTGCCTGCCGGAACCGTCCCATATTGCCGGCATGGATGACGTGATGCACGCCTGCCGCAGCGGCGATGCCCTGCTCATCGATGCCCGCCCGGATCGCCGCTTCACCGGTGAGTTCGAACCCCTGGATACGGTAGCCGGACACATACCCGGCTCCATCAACTGGCCCTTCGAGGAAAACCTGGATATCGACGGCACCTTCCTGCCTCCCGAGGCGCTGCGCGAGAACTACCAGGCCCTGCTCCGGGGGCGCGCGCCCTGGCAGGTGATCCACACCTGCGGGTCGGGCGTCACCGCCTGCCACAACCTGCTGGCCATGGAGATCGCCGGCCTGCCCGGTTCACGTCTGTATCCGGGTTCCTGGAGCGAATGGATACGCGATCCCTCGCGTCCGGTCGCCACCGGCGAGGCCTGACGCCAGCCCGCCCCACTACACATCATTCCCGGCCCATGGCGGAAACGGACAACCTCCCGCACATGGCCCGACAGGAGTCCTGACATGGTCAAACCCGTACGCGTGCGCACCGTCTGGTTCAAGAAAGAAGGGGAGCGCCCCGCCCAGGAAGTGGCCACCGTGCTGGCCTCCACCGCCTGGCGCCTGGCGGACAAGGCCGTGGACAATCTGTCCAAGGCCGACTACGACATCGTCACCCCCGAGCGCGGCTTTCGCATCATCGCCGAATTGACGTGCTTCCTGGTGCACTACATGGACCGTCTGGTCTATGGTCGGGTGGACGAAGGCCGGCGTGCGGAGATCGTGTCTGCCACCGGTCTGAGCCTGGCCCAGAACATGGAAGACAACATTCTGGAATTCACCGGCGGGCAAAAGGACCCGGAATACGATTACCAACGCGGTTTCATCGATCGGCTCAATGCCCGCATGGCGGATTACGCGGAATTCGAGTTTCCCGTGGACAAGGCCAGTTTCCAGGCCCTGCGCTTCCTCTCCCTGCAGATCCGCGACATCATGGTAGACAGCGACAAGAGCTGGATCCAGGACCAGCTCATGGACATCGAGGTGCCGGAGATGATGGCCACCATGAAGAAGGCCGTGGATGGCTTTTACCCGCCCCCCGCCCCGGCAGGATGATCCCCCCGGACAGTCCCTTCCATCCGGATAACGTCGCAGGCTATGCCGCCTGGCGGGCTGCCAAGCTGGCGGACTACCCTGCCCGGGCCGCGGATTTGGTGGTCGCCATCCAGGATCCCGCCCGGCTCGCCGCGGCGGAATACGAGGCCCTATGGCGCTGTATCGCCAGGGCCAACATGGTGGTATACGCCACCCGCATTGGCGAAACGGAAGACAAATGCGTGCCACGGGACATCGCCGCCCAGTTCGGCCTGACCCGCCTGGATGCCAACTGGCTGGCGGATGAAGATGGCATCTCCAGCCTCACGCCCCAGGATGGGGATCCAGGGGGCCAGACCGGCACGGACCCCGCCAGACGCGGGGACTACATCCCCTATACCCACCAGCGCATCCGCTGGCACACCGACGGTTACTACAATCCAGCGGCGCGACGCATCTACGCCATGGGCCTGCACTGCGTGCGGCAGGCGGCCGAAGGCGGCGAAAACGACCTGTACGACCACGAGCTGGCCTACATGGCCCTGCGGGACACCAATCCGGACCACATCCGCGCCCTGATGGCCGAGGACGCCATGACCATCCCGGCCCGGGTAGACGAGATGGGCGTGGCCCGGGAGGACGAAACCGGTCCGGCCCTGCTGGTGGACCGGGGCAGGCTGCACCTGCGCTATACCGCGCGCACCAGGAGCATCGCCTGGAAACAGAACGCCGCCACCCGCGCGGCCCTGGCGGCACTGGAGGCCCTCTTGGCAAGCCGGCCCTATGGCATGTTCACCGTGCGTCTGGAACCCGGCATGGGCCTGCTCTGCAACAACGTGCTGCACACCCGCGCCGGCTTCAGCGACCGTCCCGGCCACCGGCGCCTGCTGTACCGCGCACGCTACCATGACCACCTGCGCGATCTGCGCCAGGGTGTGGTGCACGCGCCGCGGGCAGAGCGGATCTAATCCCGACGGATCTCCAGGCCGGGGGCGAGCCTGTGTTCCACGGCGAACACGGCCGCCTCCACACGGGAGGACAGGTTCAGCTTGGCGAGGATGTGGCGCACATGGAGCTTCACGGTGTCGTAGCTGATGTCCAGTTGCCGGGCAATGGCCTTGTTGCTTTCGCCCCGCGCCAGGTGAGCCAGGATTTCCCGCTCCCGCTGCGTCAGCGTCTCCAGCAGAGGCACGGCGTTGCTGTCCTTGTTGTCCAGCAGCTTCACCAGCTTGGCGGTCATGGTGGGCGCCACCACGGTCTCGCCCCGGGCCGCGCGCGCGATGGCATCCAGCACCTCGTCCGGTTCCATGCTCTTGAGCAGGTAACCGTTGGCACCGGCGCGCAGGGCCCGGGCCATGTCCTCCTCCGCCTCGCTCACCGTCAATATCAGCACCGGCAGGGAAACCCCCGCGTTGCGCAGGTCCTGCATGACGCTGATACCGTCCGAGCCGCCCAGGTTCAGATCCAGCAGCAGCACATCGGGCCGATGCAGGCGCAGCAGTCTGGGGACTTCATCGGGATCCCCCGTGATGGCGGCCACGCTCACGGCGCCCTCGCGCTCCAGGAGTTCCGCCAGGCCCTTGCGGAACAGGGTGTGATCGTCCACCAACACGATGCGCAACATGCCGCTCATGCCTTCTCCTCCACCGCATGGCGCGAGGGAAAGACCAGGCGCACGATGGTGCCGCCGGCGGGACGGCTTTCGATGCTCAGGTGGCCGTTCAGCTTGGCGGCGCGCTCGCGCATGATGGTCAGGCCGAAGCTCTTGCCCTTGCTGGTGGTGGCGTTCTGTTTCAGGCCCACGCCGTCATCCGCCACGTTCACCACATACTGATCATCCTTGAGGTCCAGGGTCACCACCACATGGCGTGCCCGGGCGTGCTTGCAGATGTTGTACAGGGACTCCTGGATGATGTGGTAGACCTGCACCTCGTCTTCCGGCGTCAGCACCACGTCCTGGGCCACGTTGAGGAAATCCACGTCGGCGTTGGCCTTCCTGCTGAAGCTCTCGGCCAGTTCCTGCAGGGCCGGCACCAGGCCGCGTGGATCGATCCGGTCACGGAACTGGGAGATGAGGTTGCGCAGTTCCGAGTAGGCCATGTCCACCGCCTCTTCCACATCGCCCAGGTAACGATTGGTCTGTGCCTCGTCACCGCGCGCCAGGGCCTCGTTCAGCACGGACAGGCGCATCTTGGCATAGGCCAGGGTCTGGGCCAGGGAATCGTGGATCTGGTTGGCCAGCATGGTGCGCTCGTTCATGAGGGAGATGCGCATGTTCTCCCGCGTGAGGCGGCTGTTCTCCAGAGCCATGCCCAGGTGTTCGCTGATGGAGTTGAAGAGAAAGCGGATATCCTGGGGCAGAGGTACCGCGTCATCCATGAACAGGTTGTAGACCCCCATGACCCGGCCCTTGTGGCGCATGGGCACGGCATAGACCGTGCGGCACTCCTGCGCATAGTACAGATGGCGCACCTGCTTCTGGCAGGTCTCCATGACGTCCTCGAACTGCGCGTGCCGATCCAGGGTGGCCTTGCCGCAGGCCCCGCACTCCAGGGGGACATAGCGCTCCTTCTCCACCAAGGCCGGGGCCAGGCCGATGGAACCGGCCAGGCGCCAGTGCGCGCCATCGGCGGTCAGTACACGCACGGCGCCGGCCTTGGCACCGGAGATGCGCACCATGATCTCCAGAAAGCGCATGAGCATCTGCTCTGTGTTGGCGTCGGAATTCATGCTGCTGGCGATTTCCGCCAACACCTCCACCACCGGCAGACGGTCGCCCGCGCGGGCACGCCGTGCCGGCGCGGGCTGCGCGCGACCGATGCGGTCTACGGGAATGCTCTGCACGTCCAAGGATGGGCCTGTGATCGGTGGGAAGGGGGTGCGCGAAGCGCCAACGTATGTTAGGACGCCGCCCCGCGCGGGGCAACGCCGTGCACCGGCATCAGAACGTTTGTGTTGCCCTGTTGCGCGCCATGGGTGGGTTTTTCTCGAAATAGCGACGAATGCCATCGACGATGGCCGCTGCCATCTTGTCCTGGTAGGCCTCGTCGTTGAGGCGTTTTTCTTCCTCTGGATTGGAGATGAAGGCCGTCTCCACCAGGATGGAGGGGATGTCCGGAGCCTTGAGCACGGCAAACCCCGCCTGTTCCACATGGGCCTTGTGCAACCGGTTGATTTCTCCCAGCTGATCCAGCACCGCCTTGCCCAGCTTCAGACTGTCGGCGATCTGGGCGGTCTGCGACAGGTCGATGAGGGTCTGTTTCAGGTAGACATCCTGCACGTCGATGTTCACGCCACCGATGAGATCGGCCTCGTTTTCGCGCTTGGCCAGCCACTTGGCCGCCGCCGAGGTGGCGCCCTTTTCCGACAGGGCGAAGACCGAGGAACCCCGCGCATGGGGCTTGATGAAGGCATCGGCATGCACGGATACGAACAGATCCGCCTGCACCCGCCGGGCCTTGTTCACACGCTCGTGCAGGGGGATGAAATAGTCGCCATCGCGCGTGAGGTAGGCCCGCATGTTGGCTTGCTGGTCGATCATGGCCTTGAGGCGGCGGGCTATGGACAGGGTGATGTCCTTTTCCAGGGAACCGTTGGCCCCCTTGGCACCGGGATCCTCACCGCCATGACCCGCATCGATGGCCACGGTGACCAGGCGCACGTAACCGGAGGCGGCGGGCCCGGCGGCATCCTTGCCCCTGCCTGACACCGCTGCGGCCGCTGGCTCGGGTTCTCGCCCCGCATCCGCCCTGTCCTGGGACGGCGACGGGTCCCGCACGTCCACGCGCGCCGGGTACAGGTCCATGACCACGCGAAAACCATAGTCCTCCACGGCCTTCAGGCTGAAGACCTGTGGCCGGATCTCGTTTTTCAGCTCCACCACCATGCGGGTGACACCCGGGCGGTTGCGCGCGACACGTATGCCGGAAATGTATGGGTCCTGGGCCGAAACCTTGTCACCCAAGGCCGCCAGGATGGCTTCCGCTTCCACGCCTTCCATATCCAGCACCAGCCTGTGGGGGGCCCTCAGGCTGAAATACTTGTAACCCACGCCGGTGTCGAACTCCAGGGCCACGCGGCTGTATTCCGGCGAGGGCCAGATGCGCACGGCCTTCACCCCGGCCGCCTGCGCGCCGAGATGCAGGAAGAGGCCGAGCAGGCTCAGCAGGGTGACAAGCGTGCGATGCATATCTTTCCCTCCTCCGTCAGTCCGTCCAGCCGGGCAGCACGCCCGGCACCCCTGAATTCCAGCCGTATCCGCACATCCGGCACGGGCAATCGCCCCGCTACCCTTTCAGGCCATTCCACCAGGCAGACACCGCTCTGATCGAAGAATTCGCGGAAGCCTGCATCTTCCCACTCATCCGGATCGGCAATCCGATACAAATCAAAGTGATAAAGATTAAACCGCGACAACGTATAAAGTTCAACCAGAGTATAGGTCGGGCTTTTCACCCTGCCGTCGTAGCCCAGGCCACGCAGCAGCCCGCGGGCCAGGGTGGTCTTGCCCGAACCCAGGTCTCCCACCAGCCAGATGGACAGCCCCGGCACCAGTGCCTGGGCCAGACGCCCTCCCAAGGCCAGGGTAGCGGCTTCGTCGGGCAGATCCAGGCTCAGGCTATCATCGCCCCCATGCATCAGACGGCTACTCCCGAAACCCTGGAGGCAATGAAGCCCACGCTGCGACAATGCGCGTCGGAGCTGGGTTTTTCCGACCTGGGTTTTGCCACGGCAAGGCTGGAAGGGGCGGAAGAACGGCTCATGGACTGGCTGTCGGCAGGCTATCACGGCAGCATGGATTATATGGCCCGGCACGGCGCCACCCGGGCCCGCCCGACGGAACTGGTGCCTGGCACGTGCTCCATCCTCACGGCGCGCATGGACTATCCACCCGGCGCGCAAGAGGCCTGGTCCACCCTCGAAGACCCGCGACGGGCCTATGTGGCGCGCTATGCGCTGGGTCGGGATTACCACAAGCTCATGCGTCAGCGTCTGCAGAAGCTGGCGGGGCGCATAACGGAGATCCTGGGCCCCTTCAGCTACCGTGCCTTCTCCGACAGTGCCCCGGTCATGGAGGTGGAGATCGCACGCCGCACCCGCCTGGGCTGGGAAGGCAAGCACACCCTGCTGCTCACGCGGCAGGGCTCCTGGTTCTTCCTCGGGGAGTTGTTCACCAGCCTGCCCTTCCAGCCGGATCCGCCCCATGTCCCCCATTGCGGCGATTGCCGGGCCTGCATCGAGGTCTGCCCCACCCAGGCCATCCGGAGCCCATACAGACTGGATGCACGGCGCTGCATTTCCTACCTCACGATCGAACACGCGGGACCCATAGCGGTGGAACTGCGCCCGCTTCTGGGCAACCGCATCTACGGCTGCGACGACTGCCAGCTCATCTGTCCGTGGAACCGTTTCGCCCGACCCCCAGCGCTGCCGGACTTCCTACCGCGCCACAACCTGGACCAGGCCAGCCTGCTGCAGCTCTTTGCCTGGGATGAGGCCACCTTCCTGGCTCGCCTGGAAGGCTCCCCCATCCGCCGCATCGGCCACGAGCGCTGGCTGCGCAACCTGGCCGTGGCCCTGGGCAATGCCCCGTACCGATCCGACATCGTCAGCGCCCTGGAGGCACGCGCGGATCACCCCTCGGCCCAGCTGCGCGAGCATCTACAATGGGCGCTGGAACGCCAACACCTTGCCCGCCGGAGCCCGTCCGCATGAACCTGCGTCTCGACCCCTGCAGCCCCATCGGGGTGTTCGATTCCGGCGTGGGTGGCCTCACCGTGGTGCGCGCCCTGATGGAGCGCCTGCCCTTCGAGTCCATCCATTACTTCGGCGACACGGCGCGCGTGCCCTATGGCATCAAGTCGGTACAGACCATCGCCCACTACACCACCCAGATCACCGAATTCCTGCTGGCCCGGCAGGTCAAGCTGCTGATCATCGCCTGCAACACCATGGCCGCCGTCTCCGCCCAGGTGGTGCGGGACCTCTCTCCTGCCCCCGTGCTGGACGTCATCGAGGCAGGCGCCCTGACGGCCCTGTCAGCCAGCCAGAACCTTCGCATCGGTGTCATCGGTACGCCCACCACCATCAACAGCAATGCCTATGCCCGGGCCATACATGCCGTCGAGCCCCGGGCCCGGCTTACCTCCCAGGCCTGCGCCCTGTTCGTGCCCCTGGTGGAAGAAGGCTGGCTGGAACACCCCGTCACCCGCCTGACGGCCCAGGAATACCTGCGGCCCGTGCTGACGGAGGGCGTGGACACCCTGGTCCTGGGCTGCACCCACTATCCCCTGATCAAGCCCCTGCTGCAGGATGTGACGGGCCCCGGGGTCACACTGGTGGATTCCGCCGACGCCATGGCGGAGCGTGCGGCCGCGCTGCTCACGGACATGAACCTGCACAGCCCGCGGCATGCCGCACCGCAATATCACTACTGGATCACGGACGTGCCCCTGCGCTTCCAGGCCATAGGCGAGCGCTTCCTGGGCCGTGGCCTCGGCAATGTGCACGTCGTCGGTCTGTAAGGGCCGGCCGGGTTCCGCGGCGAGGACTTGCGTTCCCGCGACATCCGGCCATGCCTTCACACCACCTGTTCCCTACTTTCCTGGCGCCTCATGGCCATCGCCACCACCCGTATACCCAATACCAACAGCAGGGCCTGCGGCAACAGCGATTCTAGGGTTGGAAACACACCCAATAAGGAGAACTCCGGCGCCCAGGGCAGCCGGGTTGCAGGCACCCAGCCGGCAGTCTGCAATTCCACCACTCCCTTACCAGTAAAACTGAAAGCCAGCACATAGAGGAGCACCGCCGTCACACCGAAGAACTGACCCAGGGGCAGGCGCCGGGAGCCGGAATTCAGGACCAGGTAGACGCCCGCAAGACTCATGGCGGCCACCAGGGCGCCGACCAACATGGCCAGACCCTGTCCCGGCTGGCCGACGATCAGGGCCTGGTAGAAGAGCACCGTCTCGGCACCTTCCCGGTACACCGCCAAAAAGCCAGCCAAGGCCAGGGCAACCAGGCTACCCCGGCTCACCGCTGCCTGGGCCCGGTGCTTGATGTAGGCCTGCCAGCGGGCCGCCTCCCGCTTGGCAAAGAGCCAATAGCTCACGTAGAACAGCACCCCGGCGGCGGCCAGCATGGAAACCCCCTCGATAATTTCCCGCGTGGCCCCTGAGTTGGCTACCAGCCTGGCCAGCGCCCAGGCGGAAATCAGGGACAAGGTCACAGCCGTCGCCACCCCGCCCCACAGGGCCCTTGCCTGGGCGATGGAGCCCTGCCGCCTGACGTAGGCGGCCAGGGCGGCCACGACGAGCAGGGCCTCCACGCCCTCCCGCAGCAGGATCAGGAAGCTTTGCAGCCCGGCGCTCCAGGGGTTGGCCTCGGTGGGCGCGCCGAAACGGGTCTTGACCTCCAGCAGGGCGATGCGCAGTTCATCCCAGGTGGCGCGCAGCTTCTCCGGCGCCGCGCCGCGCAGGGCCTGGGTGTTCAGAGCGGCGAAACGCGACTCCAGATTCAGCTTGAGGTCGTTGTCCTTCAGGCCCAGTTCCAGTTCCAGGCCGCGCGCCTCGAACACCTCGAAGTACAGCGCCGACAGCTCAGTGCCGGTTTCCAGCCGGGCCTGAGGGGTATAGGCAGCCACTGCCGCGTCGCCGCGGGCGAGGATCTCGTCCACCACGGCGGCCACGTCCACCGGCCCCTGGGCCCGGGCGGGCGCGGGCATCATCCAGGACAACAGGGCCAGGACGAGAAACACGAGGGGCAGCAGTCTGGAGGGCATGGCGGTCTTTCCTTGCAAAGGTCAGAAGGGGTTGGGCTTGAAGCGCCGGGCGGCGGCGCGGAAGGCGGCGGTGTCGGCGCCGGCCGGCGCGTAGCGCAGGCGGGTCCAAAGATGGATAACGGGCACGGCCAGGGGGGCCAGGTCAGGCCGGTCCGCTTCCAGTCGGGCGGCCAGCCGGCTGGGGCACTCGGCCGGATCAAGGACCACGCCGGCCTCCCGCAGGCGGCGGGCAAAGCCCCGCCAGGCCCGTTCGTCGGCAGGCACGGCGCGGCGTTCCTGCCAGCGGGACCAGGCCCAGCCAGCGCCGGACACGCCGGCCACGGCCAAGGCCAGGGCGGCCAACAACCACAGCCAGCCCGGCCCTTTCAGGCCCGCGCCGCTGATCCAGCGGGCCTGCCGGCCGCCGTCCAGGTGGATCACCCACTGGCCCAGCCAGTCCTCCAGGTCGGGCAGCTTGAGGCCGCCGCCGGCCGGGGCGGTGGCGGCCGGCCGGGCGATTTGCTCAGACGGTGCGGCGGCGGCCGGCGCCTGGGACGGGCGGGGGGCGGCCTTGGGCTGCACGGCCTTGCCCGCCTCGCCGGCGAAACGCTCCGGCGCCACCAGGTCCGAGGGATCGGCCCGGCTCCAGCCCTGGCCCGGCAACCAGGCCTCAACCCAGGCGTGGGCGTGCTGGCGCTTGACCACCACGAAGTCGGTCAGGGCCATCAGCTTGCCGCCTCGGAACCCAGTGACCAACCGGGCCGGAATACCCGCGGCACGTAGCAGTACGGTGAGGGCCCCCGCATACTGCTCGGCGTTGCCGGTCTTGTGCTCGAACCACAAACGATCATAGCCCTCTGGCCCGCCTGGAAATGGAGCATCCTCGGCATAGCGGTAGCCGCCCCGGTTCAATAGGGCCAGCGCAGTGGCGAAGGTCGTTCGGGGCTCCTCATATGCGTGCGACAGTTCGGCCCCCAGGGCCTTCAAGCGCGGATTGCCCGCGGGCAAGGCCAGGGCGCGACGGCGCAAGTCCGCGTCCAAGGGCTGTGCATCCCGGTAGCGCAGCCAGGATTTCAGCCTATAAGTGCTCTCTTCCCGCATGGGTGTGATGGACATCACCTGCCAATCCCGCGAAATGTAGGATTCCGTGGTCAGCCCCGCCGGTACGTCCAGGCCGAATAGCCAAAGACCACCGTGGGGCGATAGGCGCACGGAGTAATCCGTGAGCTGCCGGGCTTCGGCCAGGCTGTCCTTGAAGGACGTGCTGCGACGCCAGCCCTCCTTCAACATGCGGGCACGATTGGGGAAATCCGCGTCCAAGTGCCATGCCTGGCCATCGTAGTCGTAGAACACGGGGCCGCGCCAATACAACAAGGCAGTGGCCGGTACGTAGTTCTTGAACTCCGCCACCAGCACTGGCCGTTCGCTGCCTGGTCCGTGCAGTGAACTGCCTCCCGGTTTCAGGGTAGTGGACATGCCCAGACCCGTCTGGCCCTTCTCAGCGAACACGGTAAGAGGCAGGCCCAGGGTATATCCCACGTCCCATAAGGGGCCAGGAATGCGCGGGAAGAAGATGAACAGGACCACGGCCAAGGGAGCAGCCAGGGCCAGGCGCTTGAGGGCGTTGCCCAGCCGTGCGCCAGCGCCACCCACCCGCGCGTGGAAAGCGGCCAGCGCAAGCACCAGGCCCACCGTCACCCAAATAAAGCCCAGCAGGTCCTGCCAGGCCAGGATACCCAGGGCCAAGGCCAGCAAGGACGCAGCGACCACCAAACGGTGTTCGCCATCCACGCGCGACTCGGCCCACTTCAGAGACAGGACCGCCAGCAGGCCGACACGGATGGCCAATCCCACACCACCATGGAACCAGGCCGCTCCCGTCAAGATCACCAGCAGCACCAGACGCGCACCCGCAACGGCCAATGCTGGCCAGGCGGGCGGCAGGATCCGGCTCATACAGGCCAAGATCAATCCAGCCAGGGCCCAGGTGGGTAACGCGGGCGCGTGGCCCGCCAATGCCAAGGCCAGCAGCAGACCACTCCAAGACGGGGGGGCGGCGAACCACGGCAGAATGGAGCGCGTCATGATTCCCTGTACCGGGCAAGAGCCGTCAGGCAGGCATGGCGATGGGCCTCGCCACTATCAGGCTCCAGACACTGCTCGCCAAGGCGCATGCCCCATTCCCGCCCTGCCTCTTCCGCAGCCAGCACCTGTCCCGCGAGGCGGGACAAACGCGCCTCCAGCCCGCCGACCTCCCCCGCAAGATCCAACCACACCGCGGCGCTACCCTGGCCGCCATCGAACTGGTTTACCACCAGATCGTCCCGCTTGGCCGCGACCTTCCAGTTCACCCGCACCAGGGGATCACCAGGTCGGTAGGGGCGAATGCCTTCCAGGGCATCGCCTCCCATGTGACGGTGGGCCGGCTCACCCCACGCACCTGGCAGGGCCACCCCCCGCTCCACGGCGGGATAAATCAAGACCGTAGCCTTCCGCGCCGACCGGGACATTCGCCACAGTCCCAGACTATCGGTGGCCGTCAGTCTGAGGTCGTCCAGTACGTGTTCACCCCGCTCTAGGCCTGGTACCGGCAGGACCAGCCGCGTTTGACCTCGAGCCGGAACCTCGTTCACTGGGCCATTCAGCCGCCGCCAAGACAGGCTCAGACCCTGCGCTGCACGCCGGCTGTCCACGCGGACATGAAGCACCGGGATCTCTCCCGCGTGGGCCGATACGGTGCGGACCTCCCCCACATTCACCCCGGCCAGGTTACGCCATGCCTCCCAGGCAGCCTGCCCCCATGCCGCCAGCACGAAAAAAGCCATGGCAAAGATCAGGTTATTGGCATAGTTGATGGCCGTGAGCAGCAGCAGCAGGGTCGTCAACAATAGAAAGACGCCGCCGGGCGTGGGGTACAGGCCAGTCCACAAATGACGCTGCGTGGCGTCCAACCCGGAAGGGTCACGCACAACCCTCACCGAGGAGGCTGCTCCGCTTCCTGAGGGGCTCGGCAAATACTCCGAGGGCTTCCTGGAAAGTGAATTCACGCCACCGCCACCGTCGCCAGTATCTCCCGTGCCGCCGCCTCGGCCTTGGCGGTATCGGCCCCCAGACCAAGGCGATGGGCGGCCACGGCTGGGAACACCGCCTGCACGTCGGCTGGCAGCACGTGATCTCCGCCACGCAATACGGCCCAGGCCCGAGCCGCCGCCAACAAGGCTTGGGCGGCTCTACTGGACAGGCCGTAGCGGAAGCGATCGCTGTCCCGGGTGCGCAGCACCAAGGCATGCAAGTAAGCCAGCAGGGCGGTGGAGGCATGCATCCGGGCGGTGACGGCCTGGAAATCGAGCAGTTCCTTCGGGCTCAGAACTGGTGTCATGGCAGCCAGCCGGACGCGACGGTCCTCGCCGCGCAGGATGTCCAGCTCGGCAGCAACGCTGGGGTAGCCCAGGCCGATGCGCATGAGGAAGCGATCCAACTGGGCCTCGGGTAGGGGATGCGTGGATAGCTGATCGACCGGGTTCTGGGTTGCGATGACGAAAAAAGGTCTGGGCAGCTGCCTGGTTTCCCCATCGACGGTGGACTGTCGCTCCTCCATGACCTCCAGCAGAGCCGACTGGGTCTTGGGCGAGGCCCGGTTGATCTCGTCCGCCAGTAACACCTGCGTGAACACCGGGCCGGGATGGAAGCGGAAACCGTTTTCTTCCCTGTGGAATATGCTCACTCCAAGCAGGTCGGTGGGCAGCAGATCGTTGGTGCACTGCACGCGCTTGAACTCCAGTCCCAGCGTTCGAGCCAAGGCGTGGGCCAGCAGGGTCTTGCCCAGCCCGGGCAGGTCCTCGATGAGCAGATGACCGCCGGCCAGCAGGCAGGCCAGAGCCAGGCGCACTTGGGGCTCCTTGTCCAGGACGATGGTGGAGATGGCGTCGACGACATTGGTGGGAGTGGTTTTTGGAAGGATCGGATCGTCCATGATGTGGCCCGTAATTCAGAGGGTTGTGTTCGAATGCCGGCGGATGGCGCACGGTGTCGCTGCACGACGTGACCCGCCAGGGGAAGGGGTTGCGCTAGGGTTTTTCTTTACTCTGCTTCTGATCCAGGCGTGGCCTGGGCGGATTGCCCGCACCACCCAGGGTGATCACCGCGCGACCGCCGTATAGATTCCAGTGCACCACGTCGTCGGCACTTTCCACGCCATCCGGCCCTAGAGACAGCAGTTCGTAGTTCCTCTCCCTGCCGGGATTGCGATAGACATAGGGGCGCCCCCAGGGGTCGTCGGGAATGCGCTCCAGGGTGCCGTCCGCTACCAAGGCTTGCAGTCCTTCCGTCGTGCCAGGCAATTCCACATCACCGGGTCGCGGCAACAACAGGGCTGCGTTGAGGGCGCGCACCATCTCCCTGGCCTGGGACAGGCGTGTCATCTCGTCCGTTACGCGGCGCTCGTGGAGAACGAGGGCCATCGAGATTCCCACCAGCAGGATGAGACCCCACACCACGGCCTCCACGAGGCTCAAGGAACCGATGCCCGCTTTCACATCTCGCGTTGCAACCGTATCACTCATGGCCGGCCTTCCGATCGATCTGTCAAGACAGCCAAGCGGGCTGCCGGCATTGAGACAGTCTCGGACGTAGCCATTAGCAGGGGTGGGATGATGACGTCTGTGTGGTCCCCCAGACCTTCTTCCTTGACGTTGTCGAGAATCTCCTGAAAAGCGATGCGATACCAAAGCCTGGCTTGCACGCGATACGGCTCGGGGCTCCCTGCTGGCAGCGGAACATCATAGTTCACCAGTTGGCTTCCCCCGGCGGGAATGGGTCTGCGCGGGTAATTCAGGCGCTCCACATCGAACAGGGTATGTCGCAGGTCCAGTCTGCCGTCCTTGTCCTCCATGCGCTTAACCCACATTACGGCACTCGCGTCGGTCCTGCCGGTCTCGGTATCGAATGCGCCGCTGTGGAACACTGTCTCACCCGCGCTATCCAGCACCTTTACCTCCAACCACATGTGGCGTTGGTCGAGGGGACCGGTAGGCAGGGCGTGGCCCGCGCCGGTGTTGCTAACCCGTACCCGTATCTTTAGGGTACCCGGCTTGCCCATACGGCTCTCCACCTCCACTTCCGCCGCGGACTTGAGCAGGCCTTCCACCTGCTGGTGGGTGATATCCAGCATCCGCATATATTCGTCACGGTCAAAGAAGCGGTTGATGCCGGTGGGTGGTCCGCCGCGCAAGGCGATAACCAGATCGTCGGGGAGATGAGGGTTGGTGAGCAGGTAATTTCCGCCCACCAGACGGTGGGACACCCCACGCGGCGGTCTCTCGCCACGCTTCAGGGCGGTGATGTAGGCACCTGGGTCCCTGGCCATGTGGCAGTCCTGGCAGTGCACCCCCTTGGCGGGGAAATCAGACTTCCTCCATTCCTCGAAGGTGGTCTGGAAATCCATGCGGTGCTGGCCGTTCACCTCTGTGGGCCGTATTTCCGTGTGGCAAGCGCCACACAGGCCGCTTTCCCCCATGTGCGGGGAAACACGGCGGGCCTGCATGTCCCTGGCGTGACGTGAGGGTGCGGCCATGATCAGCCCTTCGTGCAGGTGACGGAAATAGCCGTTGATGCGAGAGGTGAGGGCACCATTGCCGGCCAGGGGCTCAGGATGCGTGGCGGTATGGCAGACAATGCAGCTCACCCCTTCCTCGATGGCTTCGGTCTCCTGCACGGCTATGATGGGATTCACTGCCCCGGTGAGCGTGCCCAGCGGGTTGTGACAGGACTCGCACCAGCGCCCCTTCTGGTCGCCGATGCCCGCCGCTGCATGGGCACGTCCCGCGTTGCGCCGTACCGAGGCGTCATAAATGCTGTCCAGGTCGGAAACCGCGTGCAGCGAGGTGTTCCACTCCATGAACTCCTGGCGGTGACATTCCGCGCAGTTGCGTGCCGAAGGCACTCCTCGCCAGTTGACCAGCGTGCCGTCTGGGGTCTTCCACTCGCCAGGCGCGAAAGGATTCTTGCCGAACGGCAGGCTGTAGAAAGGCAGGTTTTCGGTCACCACGCCGATATCACGATCAGCGGGCAGAAAGGCGTAGCCCATGCCCACCAGGACCAGTGTCAGGAAGACCGCGACGATGAGCCGGCGCCAGCCAGAATGCAGATTGCGGTAGCGGCCGGGCACGTTCATTTCCGGTCTCTCGCTGGAAAATGGAGGAGCATGAGCGCCAGGCTGGCCACAGTCATGACCTGATGGCCGACGAGCAACCATGCGCTGGCGCCATAGGGCAGAGTCAATGGATGGCCCGCCAGGTACAACACTGCGGGGAAGGCTGTAACGAATCCAGAAAGCAGCAGCAGGCCGTTGCTCCACATGAGCAGATGGCCATGCAGGCGTTTCCATGCATAGGGTTCCCAGCGCAGCTCAGGGATCAGGCGCCACGGCCAGACCAGATTCAGCCAGGGCTCCCTGCCATCCTTGAGATGAGTGAGCAAATAGGGGATGAAGAAGATCAGTCCCAGGGCACCTGCCATCAGATGCGTGACAAGCATGACCGTGACCAGGCTGGCGCCACCCCAGTCCAGCCAGAGCAGTAAACCAGTGACCAGGCAGACACCGAAGCCGCCGAGGTAGGCGTGCAACAGATGGCGGGTGGTATCCCGGGTGCGCCAGCGCAAGGCAGGCAAGTACGCGGCGTCGACCTTGCCCGCCGTGCCCCGGAGATCTGGGGCCGGCACCATGGTGGCACCCGCCGCCATTTTTGGAATCGCATTCATGAAATGCCCCACGCCCTGTCGCCCACCGCCGCGGTGACGCGCCTCGGGATACCGCCTCTCGCAAACTCCACCGCCCCGCGCGGCCGGAATGGTTATCCGTGCTAGCCGGATTGCGCATCCATGTGAGCCTCCCCTGGTGAACCGAAAGGACGCATGCCTTCTCTGGCGCTCCCGCGGCAACCACGCCTTAGCCTGGCGGTTCGGATCAGAAGGTCCATGCCAGTTCCAGCTTCCATATCTCGCTATCCCACAACACCTCATTCAAACCGGTGGGTACATTGCCCATCCCTGTGAAGTGGGTGATGTCCGTGCCTGAATCGGTGCGGCCCCTCACCCTTTCCCAGGCAAGGCCCAGCCGACCCGACTTGCCCCAGTTCCGGGTCAGCCCGGCCTTGAGGCCGGTGATCCGGCCTTCGGCCAGATGGGTGAAGCTCTCTGGGTGATCGAACTCGCTGCGCAAGGCCCAGTTGCCCGTGCCCTCGTAGTCCACCCACTCGCGCCAGGCGGAGAGCCCCAGGCGCCAGCCGCCCCCCAGGGCAAGGTCCAGGTCGAGGGCCAGGTGGGGGCCCCACCAGCTGGCCGAATAACTGCTCATGGCATCGAAGGTGGTGCCCACGGGCGGTAGCGTGAAGCCGAAGGAATTGGGCTGGGCGACCACCTGGGTGGCCTTGCTGAACCTGAGGTTCTGGTCGTGCCAGGCATAACCGAGACGGACACCGAGGGTATGAGCCCCGAAGTGGAAGCGGTGGCCACCCGTCAGCAGCACGTCCAGCATGTCGCCATCATCCGCCTGGCCCACGGAGCGGGACCATTCCTGGGTGCGGCCGTCGGCGTCGTAGTCCGAATCCTGAACCTCGCCCTGCAATTGCGCGCCCAATCCCGCCTCGGAGGTCAGCAGCCAGCCGGACGGCCATACCACCTCCCCACGGACGTTGAGCATCAGGCTCTTCTGGTCGCGCCAGGTGAGTTCCGAGAGCACGTCGGGAGAGCCATCCACGTCGGCGATGCTCCAGCGCAGGTCATCCCTGCGCGGGCCCACGCCCAGAGTCAGGCTGGTCTTCAGTGGCAGGCCGGCGTCAGTTAAGGCAGCGACGGGCCGAGACGCGGATTTGGTCGGAGACAGGCGTGCATCGGTCATGCGCAGCAGCACGGGCGCTGGTGGCATCGCGGCCGCCGCGGCCGGCTCGCGCAGGCCTACCCCGGCTGGCGTCTGTTCCAGGAGGATCAGTCGTGGCCCTTCCCCTCCGACGGCGATCTCCCCCCCCGAAGGGAAACGCATCAGGACCAGCTCATCGGCCAATACCCCATCCCCCAGCATCAGGACCATGGCACAGGCAAGGGGCGCGCGCTTCATGCTCATGGCGCCCGGTAGGCCATCCCCACGCGGGAAAGGGCCTGGTCGAAGGGGCGGTCGGAGATCAGATAGACCCTGCTCCGGCTGTCGGCCGCACCAGCCGGAGCCAGCACGGAGCGCTCCAGCGCCACGGCCAGCCAGGCGCCAGGAAAATCATGGGTGCCCAGGCTTCGGGCGCGCTTGCCCAGATTGGCGATCTCCAGGGCGGCGACCCAATGGCCGGCGCGTTGCCAGCCGCCCAGAGGACGGACGGACAATTGCCTGCCGGTGTCGCGGAGGAAGGCGCGTGTGGGATCGATGGCCACCTCATGGAGGCCATCGTCGAACGCATCGTGGGGACGGTCCAGGCGCGCGGCGGCGGCGCGGGCGAGGTCCGCCAGGGGGTCGTCGCCGGTCCGTGCCTGGGGCGCGACCAGGCCCGGGTCGTTGCCCGGGTCCATGGGGTGGGGGGTGGCCGGAGGCCGGGCGCGGGCCGGCAGGTCCGCCTCTTCCAGGTGCCGCACGCCCTCCATCTGCCGCTGCGCCACCGCCTGGGCCTCCTCCGCGTCCCGCAGCACCCTGGGGGTGACCAGCAGCAGCAGCTGGCGCTTCTCGGTCACCCGTTCCTCGCTCCTGAACAGGGCGCCCAGCAGGGGCAGGTCGCCCAGGAGGGGCACCTTGTCCTGCACGTTTTCCACCGTGGCCCGCACCAGCCCGCCGATGGCCACGGTCATGCCGTCCTTGGCCAGGGCGGTGACCTGGATGGCGGCGGTGTTCACCGTGTCGATGGGAAAGTCCAGGATCTCGCCGTCGGCGGTGGCGATGGGCAGGGTGGTCTCGCCCTTCTTTACCGCGGAGTTGTCCTGGTCGATGGTCAGACTCACCGTGCCATCCTCGTTGATGCGCGGCAGGATGGACAGGCTCTGACCCACGTCCCGGGTCTCGGTCTCCACGGTGATCTGGGTGGTCGTGGCGCCAGTGGTGCCGGTGACGCTCTGGGAGCTGGCCCCCACCACCAGTACCTGCTCGTCGCCGATGAACAACCGTGCCGGCTGGTTGTTGTATGCGATGAGGGTCGGCGCCCCCAGGGTGCGTAGCCGTTGTTGGCTTTCCAGCAACTGCAAGTTGAGACGAATGCGGTCGTTGACAATCTGCCACAGGCCAGTGGCGTTATCCACCTTTCCGAAGTTGCCCAGTGACAGGGCGTGGGAAGGGTAGTTGCCCCGGGTGCCGTCGGGCAGGATGGCCGGGCCGGTGGTATTGCCCTTGCCAGAGATGTCCAGATCGAAGGCAGAGGTGAAACCCGAGCCCAGGGTCACCTCCAGAATCTTCAGCTCCAGCAGGACCTGCCGGGCGGGGCGGTCGATCTCCTTAAGCAGCCGTTCGATCTCGTCCAGGGCTCGCTCGTCGCCGCTGCGCGCGATGAGCAGGTTGTGCAGCTTGTTGTAGGTCAGATGGATGGGTGCCCCCTGGCTGCCAGGCAGCTCCTGGAGCAGGGACAGGGGCAGGCTGGACTGACCGGACTCGTCCTGGCGCAGGGCGCCCAGGGCCCGCTCCACCGACAGGCCGGACAGGTCCCGGGGTAGCGCGTCCGACTGGCCGCCCGCTGACGCGCCGCCTCGCCCGGCCACGGCAGCCGGCTGGTCGTTGAAGGCAACGCCGAAGCCCGGCGACACTTCGCTGAAACCGCCGCCGAATCCGCCACCCCCGGTATTTCCCGAGGCGCCGGCACGTCCACTGCTCCCGGTCCGGTTGCTGCTGCCCGCGCGGTTGCCCCCCGTGCCGCCGACGCCGCCCGTACGGGTGCGGGAACCACCCCCCAGGCTGGTGGGGGGCGACTCCTCCACCGGCGTGGACAGGCGCACCCGCTTGCCGAACAGGGCCTGGATGGCGTTGGCCGCGCTCACCACGTTGTAGTGGCGCAGGGTGTGTATCCGGGTCTGCTCGTCCCGGGCGATGGCGATGTCCCGCTGGAATTCCTCGGCGGTGAGCAGGAAGTAGGTGCGGCTGTCCGCGTCGTAGCGGTGCCACAGGGAGGCCACCCGGGCCAGGGTGCGGATGAAGCTGTCCACCGTCGCCCCCCGCAGGTACAGGGTGACCGGCGTCTGCGCCGCCTTAGCGCTCACCACCACGTTCACCCCGCCGGCCTGGGCCACCATGCGGGCCGCCTCATCCAGACGCACCTGGCGCAGATCGATATCGCCCAGAATGGAGCCGGGCGCAGCCGGACCTGGTGGCGCGCCGTGTACCACATCGCCCCCCCAGATGCTCAGAAGCAGGGTCAGTGACAGCGCGCTAGCGGACCGGAATCGTTTCATCGCTGTTCATGCTCTTCAAAGTCAATCCATTCGGGCCGATCAGGACCCTGTAGCCGGCGTCCCCCCCTGGCAGGGAGATGATGTCCCCGGCCACCACCGTTACCGGCTCGCCCTCGCCCAGGTCGATGCGCGCCAGGGTGCGCAGGGGGCCGCGCACCAGGGCCACCAGGCGCAGCTCCGGGCGCGGTGTGCCCGACAGGGTGGCGCCGCGGCTGACGGACCGGCGGCTGACCCGGGGGCTGCCGCCGCGTAGCACCGGCGACACCAGGAAAGGGTCGCGGCCGAAGGTCTCGGGGGAGGTGTACTGGGAAGGACGGCCGCCGCGCGGGGGTGGCGCCGGTCTGGGATAGGCGGGGGGTGCTACCGTAGCCGGCGCGGGGCGGGCGTTCACCACACCCACGCGCCGCTCCACCTCTTCGGAATAGGTTTTCAGGGTGGCCAGACCCTCCCGGATGGCCGGCGGCGTCTCCGGCGGCAGGGGCGGAGCGGCCTGGAGGGGCAAGGCCATGGCGATGCTCAGAATGAGGAAGAACCGGCCCATGTCAGCCCCCCGAGGACACGGCGAAGATCGCCTGAAAGAAGGCGTAATAGACGAAGCCGACGATCCCGCCGATGACCAGGGTGAGAAGGGGCTCGATGGAACTGGCCAGCACCTTCACTCGGGCATCCAGCTCCTTCTGGTAGTAGCCGCCCACGGATTCCATCACCACTTCCAGCTCGCCGCTCTTCTCGCCGATGGCGGTCATGTGCCGGAACAGGTGCGGCAGCACCGGCTGGTCCAGGGCTGCAGCCAGGCTCTTGCCTTCCAGGATGCGTCCCTCGGCCCGGTCCAGGGCATGGCCCAGGGCGTGGTTGCCGGTGATGCCGGCGCAGGCGCGCACCGCCTCCAACACGGTGAGCCGGCTCTTCATCAGCATGCCGAAGGTCCAGGCGATGCGCGCCATGGCCGAGGCGCTGGCCGCGCCTCCCACCAGGGGTATCCGCAGCAGCAGGGCATCCGCCGCCACCCGGGTGCCAGGCAGGGTGCGCAGCAGCAGCACGCCCACCACAGCCCCGGCCAGACCCAGAGCCAGCCAGAAGCCGTAGCGCCCCAGCCAGTCGGCGATGTCCATCATGGTCTGGGCTGCCCAGGGCACGCCCTTGCCCCGACCTTGCAGGAACACCGCGAACCGGGGCACGACCGACAGTACCAGGAAGGACACCACGGCGATGGCCATCAGCAGCACGATGGCAGGGTAGATGAGGGCATTGATGAGCTGGCGCTTCACCTCCACGGCTCGTTCCTCCAGGGCCGCCAGGCGGTTGAACACCCCGTCCAGCTCGCCGCTCTGCTCCCCCGCCTCCAGCAGGCGCACCGCCAGGGGCTGGAACAGGCGCTTCTCCCTGCCCAGGGCTGAGGACAGGGACAAGCCCTCCTGCACGCCCAGGTGGGCACGACGCAGGGCACGGGCCAGGGCGAGCTTGCGCGCCATGGTGGCGGCGGATTCCAGGGCCTCCAGCACCGTGTGGCGGGAGCGCAGCATCAGTTCCATCTGCTTGAAGAACAGGATGCGGTCGCTGGAGCGCACGGGCAGCCAGGCGGCCGGGAAAAGCAGCTTCAGGCCCAGGCCGGGGGCGGCATCGTCCACGGCCGGCGCCAGGGTCATGGCCAGGATGCCCTGGGCGCGCAGGGCCTCCCGTGCCTGGGCCTCGCCAGCGGCGGCGATCTCTCCGGCCACATCCTGGCCCTGGGCGGTGAGCCCCACGTAGCGGAAAGCAATCATGGCAAGCACACCCCACAAACCGCTGGAAGTTTCATTGGAACTCCATCAGATAGGGCCGCACTTCATCCAGGCCGGTCAGGCCCGCCAGCACCTTGGCGCGGGCATCGGCGGCCAGGGGATACCAGGCGTCGCCAGCCAGACGGACCAGTTCCGCCTCGCCGGCCCCCATGGCGATGGACCGGGCCAGTCCCGCGTCGAGCCACAGACTCTCGAACAGGCCGACGCGGCCGCGGTAGCCAGTGTTCAGACAATGGGCACAGCCTCGGGGCCGATACAGGGTCCCTCCGCCCTCCTGAGCCATCCCCAGCAGCCGGCGCTCCCCGGCGTCGGCGGCCTCCGGTTGGCGACAGCGGGGACACAGGCGACGCACCAAACGCTGGGCGATCACACCTCGCAGAGAAGCGGCGATCATGTAGCGCTCGGCACCCAGGTCCGCCAGGCGGGCCACGGCTCCCGGCGCACTGTTGGTGTGCAGGCTGGAGAGCACCATGTGACCGGTGGTGGCGGCCTTCATGGCCATGTCGGCGGTATCCGCGTCGCGCACCTCCCCCACCAGGATCACGTCTGGGTCGTGGCGCAGGAAGGCCCTCAACGCCCCAACGAAGGTGAGCTTGCCGCCCACCTGCACCTGGGTGATGCCGGGCAGCACCTGCTCCACAGGGTCCTCGGCGGTAAGCACGTTCAGTCGCGTGCAGTCGATTTCCCTCAAGGCTGCGTACAGGGTAGTGGACTTTCCCGAGCCGGTTGGCCCGGTGAGCAGCAGGATGCCATGGGGATGGCGCAGGGCGGAGCCCAAAGCCGCCATCATGGCCTCGGGCATGCCCAGGCTGTCCAGGCTGGATACATCGCCATCTGTCTTCATCACCCGCACGGTGATGCGCTCGCCAAACTTGCTGGGGATGGATGCCACCCGATATTCGGTGGCCGCGTCCGGTGCTTCCGCCAAGGCGTGACGCAGGGCACCGTCCTGTGGCAGGCGGGATTCGGCGATGTCCAACCCAGAAAGCACCTTGAAGCGCGATACCAGGGCCTCCCCCACCTGCCGTGGGAGCGGCACGCCGAATGGTTGGAGCAACCCGTCCACGCGCAGGCGCACGCTCAAGGCGTCCCGCCCCCACTCCAAGTGCACATCCGAGGCACGGCGCAGGGCTGCCTCTCGCAGGATCTGGTCGAACACAGTGACCGGGTCGGCCACCTTGCCCAGACGGGTGTTGGGCAGAGCCGCCAGCCAGGCCTCGATGGCCTCGGGCTCGGTCAGAGCCGCCTGACGCTCCTGACTGGTGAGACGGACTGCCTGCTCCACCGCCGGCAGGTGCTCCGGATCCGCTACCACCCAGTAGTCACCTCCCTGGCGCAGACGCACCGGCGCCACGGGTGTGCGCGCCTGCAGGCTGGCAGGCAGACGGGCGAGCAGGGCCAGATCGGCCTCCACCTCGCCGGCGGCCAGGAAGGGCAGGCCCCGCATCTGCGCCAGAGCGATGTGGAAGGCGGACCGGGGCAGTTTCAGCTCCCGGGACAGGGTATCCAGCAACCCCTGACCCCTGGCGCGGGTGGATACCCGCAGACGAGCCACGGTCTCCGCATCCAACAGCCCGGCCTGGAGGCCGGCGTTGATGAGGGTGGCCTCGCTCAGGGCCATGGCGATCTCCCTTGGAAGGTCATGTACGTCCCCTGCCCTTTAGCGGGGTAATGGCGGGTTCCAGCTTGCGTGGGTCGCGTGCCAGGGCGCGGGCCTCCTCAATGCGCACGACGCGCCGCCGCACCAAATCCGCCAGGCACTGGTCTGCGGTCTGCATGCCCAGTTCGGCGCCCGACTCGATGGCCGAATAGATCTGGGCAGTGCGGGCGGAGGCGATAAGGTTGGCGATGGCCGGCGTGGCGCGCAGGATCTCCAGTATCGGCACCCGCCCCTGGCCGTCGGCGCGGCGGACGAGCTGCTGGGCCACCACCGCCTTCAGCACCAGGGACAGGCGGTGGCGCACCCTGTCCTGCTCGTCGCCGGGAAAGCCGCCGATGAAGCGCTCCACGGTGCCGGCCGCGTCGTTGGTGTGCAGGGTGGAGAACACCAGATGGCCGGTCTCCGCCGCCATGAGGGCGGCGCGCATGGTCTCCGTGTCCCGCAGCTCACCCACAAGAATCACATCCGGGTCTTCCCGCAGGGCGGCGCGCAAAGCACCGGCGAAATCCGGCACGTCCAGGCCCAGTTCCCGGTGGGAGATCAGGCTAAGCCGGGAGGCGTGCAGGTACTCCACCGGGTCCTCGATGGTGAGGATGTGACGGTGGTGGCGCTGATTGATCTCGTGCACGATGGCCGCCAGGGTGGTGCTCTTGCCGCTGCCAGTTGCGCCAGTGACCAGCACCAGGCCGGCATGGATGTCGGCGAGTTCCCGCAGGCTCTCGGGCAGGCCCAGGGAGGCGAATCCGGGCAGCTCGCCGGGCAGATGGCGGGCCACCAGGGCCGGCTCACCCAGCACGGTGAAGATGTTGACCCGGTAGCGCTCGCCGGCCCGGGAGCTGTAACCCAGGTCGGCGCTCCCGCGCTCATCCAGGTCCTGGCGACGGAGGTCGGTAAGCAGGTGGGCCAGGATGGTCTCCATGTCTTCACGGCTCACGGGCTCCCCCTCCAGGGCGGTCAGGTGGCCATGGCGGCGCAGGCTGGCTGGACGGCCGGCGCACAGATGCAGGTCGGAGCCCTCCTCCGATACCAGGCGGGCCAGCAGTTCCTCGAACAGGCGGGGTGGAGGCGAAGGCAACAAGGTCATGGGGACAGATTTCCAGATCTAGATGGCCAGCCTGAATTCCAGCTCCAGCCATTGACGCTGGCCGCCGCGCTCGCCACCGGACGCCGAATCGACGCGCACCGCGATGTCCGCCCACACCGGCGCCGCCATCCGGGGCAGCTCCCGTAGGCCATAGAGAAACTGCATCAGGCCCCGGTAGCTGGCGCGGGCCTTGAAGCGCAACAGGGGCCGGCCGTAGCGATTTGCCTTGGCCAGCTCGGCCAGCATCTCCGGCCCCGGCGAACGGTCCCGGTCGTCCGCACGGGGCAGCACGTGATCCAGGGCCAGGAATTCCATGTCCCCGGCCCGGGCCAGCTCGGTGATGCGGTCCTTCAGGTCCTGCAGGTCTCCTGCCCGGTCATAGGCCAGGAAACGGGGTTCCAGCTGCGCCAGCCGCGTCCGGTCGTCCTTGAGGCGGGCCTCCACCAGGGCTAGCTCCTGCTTCATCTCCGGCAGACTGGCGGCCCCCAGCTTGACCGGCGCCCGGGCCGCCTGCCTCAGGCGCACCGCCTGCTTTTCCAGCTGATAGGCCAGGTTTCCCCGGGCGCTGTGCAGGGGCCACCAGGCCGCCAGGAAGACCAGGGCCAGCAGCAGCATGCCCACCCCCGCGGTCTGGTTCTTGCGCAAGTCGGGCAGGTCGGTCCATTGCCGTCGCATGCGGCGCCACCAGGCGGTCGGATTCATGCCCCCTCCTCCGGCGCCAGGTCGTCCTCCGCCCCCGGCACCAGCCAGAAGGTCACGCCATAGCCGGGAGCACCGTCACGCCCCGGTGCCTCCACCACCTCAGTGCGGGATACGGTGTAGCCCAGTTCCGCCACCTTCTCCCGGGCCCGGGTGGCGAAGCCCTGGGCGCTGTCGTAGGCCGGCGACCATGCCATCACCCGCACCCGCGCGGAATCCGCTTCCACCGTCGAGTGGCCCAGCCGGTCGATGGCCACCTCGTCGCCGGCGGTCTCCGCCAGGGTGGTGATCAGCAGCGGCAGGTGGTCCAGGGCGGCGGCAATGGACCCCAGGCGCTCGGCCCGGTTGTGCACCTCTTCCAGTTCCCGGCGCTGGGCGGCCAGGATCATCTGGGTGGCCTTCTGCTCCTGGAGCAGGCGGCCCTCCAATGTGGCCATTTCCTTGTTGCGTTCCTCCTCGGAGGAACGGGCCTGCCACTGCAGGTCCACATGCCGCCACTGGGCGAATTCCCATCCCCAGGCCGCCAGCAGCGCCAGGGCCAGGATGGCCGGAGCCAGTACGCGCCAGGCATGCGGACGCTTCCAAACGGGCTGGCGCCGGCCGCTGGGGGCCACACGGGGCAGGGACTGGCCCTTGGCGGCCCGGGCCAGACGGGTCAGCAGGCGTTTCGTCATTTCCTGGGTCGGCTCCGCCGTCACCGGCCGTCCCAGGGCCTGGCCCAGCTCCGGCGCCCAGGTCGCCAGCAGGGCGGTGTCCTCCGGCCGGGCGGCCAGCAAGCGCAGGGGGCCGCCGGGGCCCTCCGCCGTGAGGATGGAGAGCAACCAGGTGCGTTCCAGCCCGCCCTCGGGCCGTGATTCGGTGCGGCTGGCATGCACCCGTCCCCCCTCCCGCTCCACCAGCAGGGCCTCCTCGGGGTGCAGCTCCAGGGTCAGGTCATGACCTTCCCGTCCATCGGGTTCGGACAGCAGCCAGGCCAGGGGCAGGATGCCCTCCAGACGGATGCGCCGGGCCGCCAGGGCCTCGCGCCAGGCCTCGCGGCGGGACGCTGCCAGGGCGCAAACCAGCCAGCCGGCGTGGCCGTGCAGGCTGGCGCCGGGCCGCACGTCCAGGGCCATGTCTGCGTCCAGGTTCTGCAAGTCCTCCTGCACCTGCAAGGCCTCATCCACGTCAGGGCGGGTGACGAAGCCCAGTGTCAAGGCGTGCTCGCCGTAGCGCGCCAGGCCATAGCCCTTGCCGCTGGCCAGAGCGCTGTCCAGTACGGCGCGGCGCTGCTCACGCGGCAAGGCGCCCCGGGCCGCCAGCACCGCCCCCACGGTCCACTGGGCGTTGCATTCCGCCAGGCGGTGCTCCAGTTCGCCTCGGGCCAGGGCGGCCATCTGCTCAGGGGAGCGGGGCTTGTCCGGATTCACCGGCAGGTCGACCCGGCCCACCACGACGTTGCGGGCCGACAGCCAAGCCCGGGCGGGGCGGGGCTGGCCCAGGGCAGCCAGGCATTCATCCAGGGCAGCGGTGAAGCCGGGCTGGCGGGAGTGGACTGGGTGGCCAGGTCCGGTCTTGCCGGCCAGGGCGGCGGTGAGCCCATCCACGTCCCACACCAGCAGCAGATCGGGCCGGTTGAAGGCGGCGGCCAGGCGCGCGCCCAGCCCGGCCAGGCGTAACGGGATAGATGCGCCACCGACCATCAGCGCAGCTCCAGAGTGACGGCGGGTCGGTCGGCGCCGGGGAACAAGGCCACCTGGATGGCGATGGGCACGCCGCCAGCGGCGAGCACGGTATCGTCCGAGGTATGGGCAAGGCCATCCGCGTCGCTTAGCAGCACCACAAGATGCCGGCCCATGGGCACCTTGCTGTCGGGCGTGGTGGCAATGCCTGGATCACAGGTGGCGTCGAAGGCGAGCTGCACCCGGTCGGTACAGGGCACGCCGCCCACCAGGCCGTCGCCGGTGCCGTCCAGGCAGCCTGAGTAGGACTGTGTGGTGACACGATGCCATCCCCCCCCCGAGGCGCCGTTGCGAAACCACAGCAAACTGGCTCGCAAGGGCGGGTCAGCGACGGAGCGATCCGCTCCGGTACGGTTCACCACCGTCACCTGCCAGCCATTCAGATCCACTTGCCAGTCGTGTGTGCCGATGATCAGGATCTGATCGGAGTCGTACACGGCGCTTCCCCCGGTCACGCCGTCCCCCCCCAGGCTGGACAGAGTCAGGCCACCTCCTGCCGCCACAAGAACCCAGCCGAAGTTGCTGGCGTCGTCCGTGGCACCCCGGTTGGCAAAGCCATCCCGATATTCACCGTTGACGGCCGCCCCTCCCAGGTAGTCGCCGCGGTGGCCTTTGAGCAGGCGTTGGGCGGCGGTCCAGGAAAGCGGGGACTCGCTGCCATCCTGCGCACACAAGGCATCGGGCCGAGGGTCGAAGATGGGATCGACGGCGGCCTGCACGGCATGGCCAGCAGGGCTGGACAAGAGCTCTGCTACGCTGGCGGGCAGCCGGCCGTTGTCCGCTACATGGCCGAACAGCCGCCAGTCTCCGTCCCAAGCCGGGCCGATAGGGCCCAGGATAGCCAAGCGCAGGCGCTCCATGCGCGCACGGGTATCGTTGTAGCGAACCTGTCCCTGGTCCTCCGCCACCACGGAAAAGCCCGCCAGGGCCAGCGCGGACAGCAGGGCCACCACGACCAGCAGCTCCATGAGGGTGAAGCCGGCGGCCAGGGCGGGGGAACATCTCACGATCACGCCACGCTCACTCGAAGGACACCACCAGCAGGGCCGGCCCCAGGCGGTAGTTGTAGACGTGGTAGGCGTAGAAGGTGAGTTCCTGGCCTTCCTTGGCTTCCTTCTGCATGCGTGCCGCCGTGGCGTCCTCAACGTAGGCCGGCAGTGGCTTGTCGCCGCCATATCCGAGACCCACCCGGTAGCCCACCCGAGGCGGCTTGGCCAGACCCATGAAGCCCAGGACCTTTTTCAGATAGTCCGTTTTCTGAGGGCTGGGAGCCTGGGCCAGGCGCGCACGGAACTTCACAGGCCGGGGAGCGAATATGTAGCGCTCGCCGTTGGTGCGAGCCTGAGGAATCAGGGTGGCCAGATCGATGAGAGTAAATTCCTTGTCTGGACTGCGTATCGCCGCAGGAGAAGCGGAGAACCGCATCGTGTCGGCGGCGGAGCCGGGCGCGACGACCATAAAGACGGTCGTCAGAAGACAAATCAAGAGAGTCATATCCGGTTTCTTGCTTCAGTGGGCCTGTAGCGCAAAGCGCCGAGCCGATGGGCAGTCTCATATGCAGGCAAGGGGAATGCGCCGAACTCAACACCCTGGGTATGGACCCGCATCGGGATGGCAATAGGTTCAGAGTACGTGCGTGCAAGCATGGCCTTAGCGTCCCAGGCAAATCACTCGATCATCCTGGCCATCGTTATTCAGGACGTTGGGCAGACATGGATCGGAGATATTGACGCCGCCGTATCGGCCGTCGGGGCCAGCATGGACCAGGCGTGGCACGTCACCGTTAGTCAGACCGAAATGCAGCAGCGGCCTTGGGTGTGCGGCAAATAGGTGTTTCGCCTCAACATAACCGGGCATGTCTGCCCGCACCGCACGCCAGAGCAGCATGCAGTTCGAGTCGGCAGGGCTGGTGCATCGCCACCAGGAGGCATCAGCACCGGGCCAGGGAGCACCCGCACCGACACCAGGCACGTCTTCCAGTCGCATGCCCACCACCGTTGAACCCAGACCGGTGGCCTCGTCCAGGTCGTCACCCAGGCTAACCTGATGTCGCATCGCACGGGGCAGATAAGGTCCGCGCCAGCCACGCTGAGCCACAGGGTCCCAACGGTTAAGATGCGCCAAGGGATGGTTCTGGCACAGGGCTGGTGTTTCGAAGAGCTGCAGGAGATTGGCCGGCGAAGCGAACCAGGCATCACGCATGGCGTCGTCTGGCTCGGGCAGGGACTCCCGTACCACGCCGATGATGCCGCCGCCGGGCGGCGCACAGGTGTACAGGCCGCTACCCGGGCTGGTCTCGGTGGTAGCGGTGCCGGCGGAGGACAGCGCGAAGGGCCCCTGGCCTGGCCAGTAGCCGGTGTCACGGAAGAACTGAAGAAGGGCCCGCGACACTTGGGTTGCTTGCGCCTGGGCGGCATCTTCCTGGGCCCGGGCCTGGACGTCCCAGAGGCTGCCATAGGCCATGAAGGCCAGTGTGGCCAGCACGGCCGTCACCACCAGGAGTTCCACAAGGGTGAATCCCCGTACACGGAACTCCTGGTGGTGACGGCCGATGATCGGGCGAAGAGTGATGGGCATGGCGAGAACGAAGGAAATTCTGGGGAGGCGGCCCTCCCCAGGACAAGGATCGATTCCCCACCGGGACCGGCCGGAGCCGGTCCGGTGGTCATGGAAGTGCGCTTAGGTCGCCCGCAGGTTGTCCACCTCACCCAGTTCCTCGTCCTTGGTATCCCCCGCACCATCGATGATGGCCTGGAAGGTGGCCTGGCCACCCGGGTCGGAGACATTCCACAGCACAATGAAACGGTTGTACTCACCAGGGGCCGTATGCCGATAGACCGGAACGTTGGACAAGGCGCCGATGATGGAAGGATTGAACAGCGTGGAATCCGGGCCCGCACCCACGGCGATGAGGCGGTCGGCTGCATCGGCGTTCACCCGGTCGTTGCCACCGGTCCACAGCATTACCGAGTTGGCGGCGACACTTATGGATTGGGGCGTGAGAGGATCATTGCCGCAGCCATTTGCCGCAGCAGGCCGGAAGATGTTCTGCGGCGTCACATCATTGGTCTTACTCAAGACAAAGGACGCGATCGAAGCCGGGGCACATTCCCCACCCTGCTGTGTTTCATCGACGTAACGCAACTGGGTGATGCCTACGGCATTCAGGGCAGCCACCTCATCGGTGGTCAGGGTGGTGGGGGCCACCATGCCAGCCAGGGCGCTTTCCAGTATGGTCAGCTCGCTCAGGGTACCCGCGGTCGTGCCATCGGATGAGGACACCAGGGAATCCCAGTTATCGGGGTAGACACCTTGGTTCAGCACCCGGAAGGTCTGGATGCCTTTGGACAGTTCATCCATCATGGCGACATGGGCAGCGGCCATGCCTTTGCGGTCGGTATCCTGCAGCATGATGGTGGCGGTGCCGGCGATAGCCGCCAGGATGGCCACCACCACCAGCAGTTCCAGCAGGGTGAAGCCATCCTGCTTCCTGCCCTTCATCCGCTCCAGCTTTCGGCGCAGACCTCGACCCGGAACCTGGGCGGTGTCGATGCCTGCAACGACTTCGGCCTGTGCCTTGCGGGACAGGGACAACAGTTTGCTCAGCTTCATTGCATTTCCTTTCGATTGAGTTGAGAGCCTGACGAGGCCCATGCCCCGTCTTTCGCCTGACGCCGCAACCCCCTCGGTCTGCCGGTCGCCCAGATTCAGTGTGTTGTTGCCGGGGCCACCCCGGCCAGATCGCGCTCCCCTAGAGCCCTGATGTGAAGGCTATGTGCGCTGGCGCCGGTCCCTTCCGGAACGCTTGTCCGGAAAGCCGATGGCACGCGCCTCACGGCGGCGATCCCCGCCCGTGCGCTTATCCTGTTTTTCCTCCCTGGCCGCGCTGCCGGGCCTTTCCTCCACTACCCGCCAGACGCCCCAGCGCAGGGGCTGACGCTCGGCGTAATCCACCACGAAGCGATACTGCTTGCCGCAGTGGAGGATGACCTCCTTCTGACCTTTCCTGAGGATCTTCATCTCCACACGGATTTCTCCGAACCCGTCGTGGGTGAAGACCTCCTCATACAACCGCACGAAACGGTTGAGTACGTCCAAATTACCCATGCGACACCTCTGTCAAGACCATGCCGGCATGGCCGGCATGGCGAATATTTCGAGGCAGGTAAGGGAGGGGGATATCGCCCTTTCCGCCGGCTCAAGGCCCCTCATCCGGGGCAGCACTGGGGCTTGGCTGGCGTGCCGGCAACTTGGACAAGGCCGGCGGCTGGCGATCAAAATCAGATGTTCACTACATGTTTACATGCTAATGATATATCACGCGGATGACAACCATTCTCATTATTTATTCTCATGTCAGAGCGCGCGCCCGGGGCCACCCTGCACACGGTGGGACAGCCAAGACAGCACGTTCACCCATGCGTCGCGGGTCAATCTCAGGCCCAGTGTCCAGTCTTCCGGCGTTGTCTGGGAGTGGATGGCCAGCCGTCGGAGCTGCCTTTCCATGGCGCCCAGGGTATCGCGGCTGGGCCGTTCCCTGTGCCGCGCGGATAACCACAGCCGGGACGTCAGGATGGTCCGGATGGGCACGACGACTGCTTCGTCATGGACTCCAGGTGACGCCACCAGGATGGAAGTGTCGATTCTACCGGTGCTCATTTCGTCAGAATCAACCTGTTCTGGCTGGTGATGCGCAGGAAGTAGTCGGCACCGCCATGGCGTATGACCAATTCCCTCCCGCTCTCGAACAGAGAACGGCTGTGGATAACTTTCCGGTTGTATGGGGTTGCCCGGCCAGGATCGGCACGGATGACGGCATGCCTGGCCCGGGCCCCTGCGCCGTTATCCAGGCTTTCCGGTGGTGCCTTGGTCTTTGCTGAATTTGCCGTGTTCATGGCCTTTCGCCTTCTGCTGGGAACAATTCAACTCAAAAACGGTGGGCCGGTGCCCACCGCAGGCGTGACGCAGGGTCCCGAAAGTCCCGGATATCGAACTTGACGTGCGTGGATCTGGCATCGCCCCGGGTCATAACGCCTCCCTCAGCCACTCCCATGTCAACCACGACCTGGATCCGTCTGACAGGCATCGACTCTGCACGGGATCAGCAAGTGATCCTCCAGTACCTCGGACAGGTAGCGCCCACTTTCGCGCAGATCACGGGAAGCGGCGGGATGGGTGGCAATGTGATTCAACAGCAGCCGGGCCTGATGTATGGAGCGGGGCCGTCCAGTTAGCAAAAAGCAGGCCATGTGCTCCAACAAACCCGCCATCAGACCATCCGACAGCCATTCCCCCTGAACGCATGAGACCGACTCGAAGGATTCCAAGCCGCGTCCCAACGATTCATCTTTCGGCTCACGGAATCCCGCCGCAGGCCGTGGTTCGTGGTCTACCTGGGCACGAAGCCACACACCCTTGCCGACAAAGTCACTCCCTAACCGTTTCTCCGCTACTGCGGACTCAAGGTTTTCAGCCATTCCATCACCCCGCCTGTGATAGTGGTTCCAAGGACTGGCTGGCTGGAGAGGCATGGGCCTCGGGCTGGCTCATCGATCACCCGGCATAGCCGGTGCCACCCAGGGAATCATCCCATGTAGATGGCTATGTCCGCATAGTAGATGAGAATGATTATCACGTAAAGTATTTTTTCTTTAACGGCAATGTCCCTGAACTCGCGCAGCCAGGGCCCCTAAACACAGGTGGGTAAGCATAGGCGCACCGCCTAGTGCTGGCTGCGGATGAGGAAATCGAAGGCGGACAGGCTGGCCTTGGCGCCCTCGCCCAGGGCGACGACGATCTGCTTGTAGGGCACGGTGGTGCAGTCCCCCGCCGCGAACACGCCGGGCAGGTCGGTGGCACCCCGGGCATCCACCTCGATCTCGCCATGGCGCGACAGGTTCACCGTACCCTTGAGCCAATCGGTGTTGGGCAGCAGACCGATCTGGATGAACACCCCTTCCAGCGCGATATGTTGGCTCTGCCCGGTGAGACGGTCGGTGTAGTTCAGGCCGCTCACCCTACCATCCGCGCCGCTAATGTCGGTGGTCTGCGCACTCTTGATGACCGTGACGTTGGGCAGGCTGTGGAGCTTGGTCTGCAGCACGGCATCGGCGCGCAGCCGATCGCCGAACTCCAGCAGGGTCACATGTCCCACCACACCCGCCAGATCGATGGCTGCTTCCACCCCCGAGTTGCCACCCCCCACCACAGCCACGTGCTTGCCCTTGAACAGGGGGCCGTCGCAATGGGGACAGTAGGCCACGCCCTTGCCTCGATATTCCTGCTCGCCGGGCACGTTCAGCTCGCGCCAGCGCGCCCCGGTGGCTAGGATGATGGTCTTGCCCTGCACCACCGCACCGTTGGCCAGGCGGATGGCGTGCGGCGCGTCCGCAGCGGCGGGGATGAGGGCTTCGGCCCTTTGCAGGTTCATGATGTCCACCTCATATTCCCTGACGTGCTCCTCCAGGGCACGGCCCAGCCTGGGCCCGTCGGTATGGGGTACGGAGATGAGGTTCTCGATGGCCAGGGTATCCATGACCTGACCGCCGAAGCGTTCGCTCAGCAACCCGGTGCGGATGCCCTTGCGCGCCGCGTAGATGGCCGCTGCCACGCCGGCCGGGCCGCCGCCCACCACCAGCACGTCGAAGGGGTCCTTCTCTGCCAGCCGGGCGGCCTCGCGCGCGGCGGCGCCGGAATCCAGCCGGCCCAGGATCTCTTCCAGGCTCATGCGGCCGTCGTCGAAGGGCTCACCATTGAGCCAGACACTGGGCACGGCCATGATCTGGCGCGCCTCCACCTCGGCCTGGTTCAGGGCGCCGTCGATCATGACATGCCGAATGTTGGGATTCAGGGCCGCCAGGGTGTTGAGGGCCTGAACCACATCCGGGCAGTTGTGGCAGGACAGGGAGATGTAGGTCTCGAAGCGGAGTGGTCCGCTCAGGGATTTGATCTGCTCCGCCTGTGCGTCGCTGATCCTGGGGGCATGGCCGCTGGCCTGCAGCAGGGCCAGGATCAGGGAACTGAATTCGTGGCCCATGGGCAGACCGGCGAAGGCGATGCGCGCCGGTTCGCCCACCCTGCCGACCGTAAAGGAGGGGCGCCGGGCCTCGGCGCCGTCGTCCCGCAGCGACACCTTGCCGGACACCCCGGCGATGTCCTCCAGCAGAGCGCGCATCTCGGCAGACTTGGGACTGTCGTCCAGGGAGGCCACCAGTTCGATGGGGGCCACCAGCTTTTCCAGATAGGCCCTGAGTTGGGCCTTGATGTTGGCGTCCAGCATGACGGTTCTCCAGTGCAAGAAGGCAATAGCCAGGTCCCGCAAGACCAGGGCCTGGCTATTGCATTCTGGGGGAGCCCCCCCGCCGGGGGGGAGGAAGGGTCAGATCTTGCCGACCAGATCCAGGGAGGGCGTCAGGGTGGCTTCACCTTCCTTCCAGCGCGCCGGACAGACCTCGTTGGGGTGCGAGGCCACATATTGGGCGGCCTTCAGCTTGCGCAGCGTCTCCTTCACATCGCGGGCGATGGCGTTGTCATGCACTTCCAGGGTCTTGATGATGCCCTCGGGGTTGATGACGAAGGTGCCGCGCAGGGCCAGGCCTTCCTCCGGGATGTGCACGCCGAAGGCATTGGTCAGCGCATGGGTGGGGTCGCCCACCAGGGGGAACCGTGCCTTGCCCACGGCCGGAGAGGTTTCGTGCCAGACCTTGTGAGAGAAGTGGGTGTCGGTGGTGACGATATAGACCTCGGCACCGGCCTTCTGGAACTCGGCATAGTGATCGGCGGCGTCCTCGATCTCGGTGGGGCAGTTGAAGGTGAAGGCCGCCGGCATGAAGATCAGCACGGACCATTTGCCGAGCAGATTCCGCTCGGTCACTTCGATGAACTGACCGTTGTGAAAGGCCTGAGCCTTGAAGGGTTGAACCTGGGTATTGATCAAAGTCTGCATTTTCGCGATCTCCTTGTGGTGGGTAGTCGTGGGGGTCTGGGGTCAGGCCACGGGACGTACTCTATGGCAATGCCATACATTTGCATAATTGATTATTGTAATTACAATTATAGCTATATGCTATCTTTTGGAAGATGCCCGCAGCCCCGGCTGGCGCGGATATCCGCCAGACTGGCACAGCCACACAGGGCCATGGTGGCTTCGAGCTCATCACGCAGCAGGCGCAGGACATGGGCCACGCCCAGGGCGCCGGCCCGGGCCAGCCCCCAGACATAGGGGCGCCCCAACAATACCGCCTCGGCACCCAGCGCCAGGGCACGGAAGACGTCCCGGCCATCGCGTATGCCGCTGTCCAGCAGCACCGGTACCCGGCCCGCCACCTGATGCACGAGACCGGGCAGCAGTTCCAGGCTGGCCGGCATGCCGTCCAGGACGCGGCCACCGTGGTTGCTCACCACCAGGCCGTCGCAGCCCAGAGCCAGGGCGCGTTCCACGTCGTCCGCATGCAGCAGGCCCTTGACCAGCAAGGGCAAGCGCAGATGCTGCCGCAACCAGGCCAGATCTTCCCAGTCCGGGGCCCTGGCCATCCAGCCCTGGAACACCACGCTCTGCCCCGGCCCTATTGGGGCTGGGGTCAGGGGGGCCTCCAGATTCACGGCCTCGATGCCGGCGGGCAGCACCAGGGTGGAGGGCTTCACCGGCGCGTCCAGGGTCAGCATGAGCACCGGGCATCCGGCGGCCTCGGCCCGTTGGGCCAGGCGCAGAGTGGTGGCGCGCTCCCCCTGCCAGTAGAGCTGGAACCAGGCTGTGCCGCCCGCCCCCCGCGCGGCGGCGGCGATCGACTCCAGGGGCTGGCTGGCCAGGCTGCTGACCGTCAGGCAGCTGCCCTGCGCGGCGGCGGCCATGGCGCTGGCCATCTCCCCTTCCGCATGGAAGAGGCGCTGGTAGGCGATGGGGGCCAGCAGGATGGGGTGCTCCAGCGCCTGTCCGAACAGGACGAGCCGGGTGTGGCCCCGGCTCATGTCCGTCAGGGGACGCGGCAGCAGGCCCTGGTGTTCGAAGGCTCGCCGATTCGCCGCCATGGTCAGGCCAGCGCCACTGCCTTCGCTCAGATAGCGCCAGACTTCCGGATCCAGGCATGCCCGGGCCAGGGCCTCGTAATCGCCGGCACCGCGCGCCGCGGGCGCCAGCCCGTCCAGCCTGGGTTCGAACGGCCCCGCCGGCCGGGCGGCAGGCCGGTTCATGAATCCGCCCAGCGCCGCAAGAGGTTGTGGTAGACGCCGGTCAGACGCACCACCGGACCCGTCTCGCCCAGTTGCGCGCGCAGCTCCAGCAGGGCCATGTCCAGGTCGAACAGCAGCCGGCGCTGGCCCGGGTCACGCACCATGCTCTGGATGAACATGAAGCAGGCGGTGCGCCGTCCGCGGGTGACGGGCGTGACACGGTGGATGGACGACGCGGGATAGAGCACCATGCCACCAGCCCGCAGCTTGATGCCATGGCTGCCAAAGGTGTCCTCGATGGTCAATTCACCGCCGTCATATTCCTCCGGTTCGGACAGGAACAGGGTGGCGGACACGTCCGCCCGCACATGGCCGCCCCCGGGGGCCTGGCGCATGGCGTTGTCCGCATGCCAGTCATAGTGGCTGGCCTCTTCATCGTAGCGATTGAAGAAAGGGGGCAGGACCTTCAGCGGCAGGGCGGCGGTGATGAACAGGGCATTGCGCTGCAGGGCTTGCAGCACCAGGTGGCGCAGGGTGGGCAGGTGTTCGGCATCTTCCGGCAGCTGCCGGTTGTGCTTGGCCACGGCCGCCTGAGGCCCGGCGGTGATCCGTCCGCTGGCCCAGGTGGAGCGGTCCAGCAGCACACGGGCCTGGGCCAGCTCTGCCGGGGTCAGCACATCCTCGAGGGTGATCAACATGGCGACTCGCCTGCGGCGATGTCATGCCGACCCGCGAGCGGGCCCGCCGGCACGCTCGGGGAGGACCCGGGCCGGACTTGCCGGGGGACATGGGCTGGACCCGACCCTGACGCCCAGCCTCATCCGCCTCCCGGACACGCGCGGCATCGTGGGCAGGCTCACCGGGCGCGCAGCAGGATGCGGCGTGTATCCGGTGGTGTACCACGGGCACGCCACAGCCACAGGCCGATCAGGGTGAAGGCCAGCGCGCGGATCACCACCGTCGCCCCGCCGTGCAGGCCGAGATGGTCGGTGACGACCGCCCCCGCGAACCAGTAATAGATGCCGATGGCCAGGGCACCCAGCAGGTGGATGGCCGCCTCGGCGCCCAGCTGCAGGCCTCGCACCACGAGCTGCGTCAACAGATAGCTGGTGCCCGTGCAGGCGGCGATGGAGAGATAGATCTCGCCCGCCATTGCGATCGGGCCGTTGGCGGTGAGGTAGTAGCCCAGCACGAAGCCCGGGAACCCGGCGGCAAAGGCGCCGAATCCGGTCTGCAGCCAGGCATGCGACAGGCGCGCGCTGCCCAGGGTCTGGGGGATGGACTTGCCCGGCGCGACATCCAGGCATCCACGTGACACGCACTGCACACAGGTGGAACAGTGCGCATTGGCCACGTTCAGCAGGGGGCTCTGACCGTACAGCCGCTCGACCGGGAGCACCGGGCAGATTGCATTGCAGAAGCCCGCCTTGCGGCTGAACAGCGCGCCCAGCAACAAGGCCAGCAGCGCTACGGTCAGGATGGCGATGGCCAGGGCCGGGCCATTTTCGTTGAACAGGAAACGGCGCGCCGGCACCATGAGCAGGAGCAGCACGATGCCCACCAGGCCCGCGCCGGGCAGCAGCCGCTCGGGCAGGCCGCCGACCCGCAAGCGACCATGCGCCAGCATGTTGAGTGTGCCCAGCGGACAGACATTGCGCCACAGTTTCGGATTGATGAGGAACACCGCGGGCAGCACGGGGATGGCCACGTCCCAGAGCAGACTCAGTGCGATCCCGGGCACGAGCAACAGCCCCGGGACGAGCAGGAGCGTCACGACGAGAACGCCGATTTGCGCGCCGCGCCACAGGCGGCCACACGCCGCCCCGCCCGGGCCTGGCATGGATTTCACCTGCATGCCGCCGCCCTCAGGCCTCTCCGACCAGTACCCAATGGTTGTCGAGGGCCATGGGCCGCGGCCAGGGCAGGATCTGGGCCTGGGCCTCCGGATGCCAACGCACCAGGCCCAGCGCCGTGGCAACCAGGGCACCGCCGCCCCGGCCCGGTCCGTGCCAGGGGGCAAGGGCATAGGCCTCCTTCATCTCCACGATGGTCTGCATCTTTTCCGGGATGCCGGGGTGCCAGAGCAAGGCCTTGTGCGCCGTGCTGGTGAGGGCGAAGCCACCGCGATGCGCGGGAGCGATGTTGCCGCAATAGCCCACGCCATCCCCCAAGGAGGTCGGCACGGACAGGGTTTCCCCGTCGAAGATGGCCAGCACGGGAGCCTCGCGGCGGCTCGCAGTGGAGGCGTGCTCGGCCTGCAGGGCAAGACCGAGCAGCGCGCCGGGTTCACCGGCTGGCCGGTTCCAGGCCATGTGGCGCAGGGAAAGGCGCGCATCCTGCAACCGCCACTGACCGAGCAGCCGGCCGGTGCGTCCGTCCAGCCGGGCAAGGGAGGAATCCATGTCATCCAGGCTGAGCTTGCCATCGTCCTCGGGACGGCGCGCTACGCCGCCGTTGGCCACCAGCAGCGTGCCGTCATGGTCTACCTCGGCCTGATGAGGATCCTTCCCGTGGGTTTCCCACTCACCCAGCTTTTTCAGGCTGAGCGGATCGCGCGCGCTGATCCAGCCCCGACCCGTGCGCGTATCGCTCTCGGTGGTGTACAGCACCGAGCGGTCCGGGGCGTACACGGCATGGCCGCAACACCGGCGGTTGCCCTCGTCCGCGAGGGAGATGCGCTGCACGGGCTTGCCCTGATCGTCGCAGCGCAGCAGCCAGTCGCCCCAGCGGTAGGCGACCACCAGCAATCCCCCCTGTGGCTCGGCCAGTATCTCGTGCGCGCGTCCCGGCAGGGGCACGGCATAGCGGACGCCGAGCCGTTGCGCCTCCCAGTCGGCCATCAGCTCGCCGGCGAAATAGGGATCGTTCCTGTTCGGCCCGCGCCAGGCGGCGCCCAGCGTGGCCTGGCGCGTGGAACCGGCCAGGGCCAGACGCGGCAGGGCCGCCAGGGTGGCCAGCCCGGAGAGGGTGAGCAGGGCTTGTCTTCTGTCCATGTCGATGCCTTTCCTGATCAGAACTTGTACTCGCCGGTAAGAATGTACTTGCGCTTCGTGCCCGGCACGGCAAAGGCGCCGTTGTCGTAGACCGCATCCCAATAAAGCTTGTCGAACAGGTTCTGCACGTTCAGGCGCACCGCCCAGTTCTTGCGCTCATAGGACAGCATGGCGTCCCAGCGCGCATAGGCAGGCGCCGTATTGGGATGGAACGCGGTACCGCCCGGCAGGGTGGGAATGGGGCCCGCGCCACTGGGGACGTAGGCGTAGCGATCGCCCTTGGCCTCCACGCCGCCCCCGATCTTCCAACCGCCACCCAGCTTGTAGGTGGTCCACAGGTTGACGGTGTACTTGGGGGTGTTGCGCGCACGCTGGCCCTTGTAGGCGGGGTTGGCGGGTGTGATGACACCCGTGGTGGCGTTCACGTTCTCGGCCACTTCCAGGATCTTGGCATCCATCAGCGCCAGGCCGGCGAAGACCTCCCAGTCGTCGCTCACCCGGCCCGCCGCTTCCAGCTCCAGGCCATCGGTGCGGCGCTTCTTGGTGAGGATGGCGGCGGTGGCCTCCAGGTCCGTATTGCGCTCCCATTCCTTGTCGGCGCGGTAGAGGGCGGCGCGCAGGGCCAGGTCCCCCTCCATCAGGAGCCACTTGGCGCCCAGCTCCAGCACCTTGGAGCGCTCCGCCGGCATGGGCGCGACGGTGAGCTGGTACAGGTCGGCCGTGGGACTGAAGGAATCGGAGTAGCCCAGGTAGTAATGCGTCTCGTCGCTGGGGTGATAGGACAGCGCGGCGCGCGTACTGACCTCGTCGTACTTGAGCTTGGGCGAGGTGAGGCTGGAATAGTCGGCATCCATCCAGTCCTTGCGCAGGCCGATGGTCGCCTTCCACTGCGGGATGAACTCCACCGTGTCCTGCGCGTACAGCGCATAGGAATCGGACTCGAACTTGGTCGCCAGACCCGTCGTCGACACCTGGTAGGGCCGGATGTCCGGTGGATTGAGGGCGGTGGTACCACCGAAGTTCTGCAGCCCCTTGCGGAAGCTGTCCTCGCGCAGGTATTCCACGCCGGCGAGGAATTCGTGCTGCATGTCCCAGGCGCGGAACTTGTTGTTGAAGTCCGACTGCAGGGTCAGGGTCTCGTAGTCCATGGCCCGGGTCGGTCCGACGTTGGTGCTGGGCAGATTCAGGCCCGTACTCCCCGGCGCCACCGTGCTGCTGGGCGTGCGCACCCAGTAGCTGCGTTCGTAGTCGGCGTAGCGCAGCTGGGTGCGCCACTCGCTCTTGGGCGAGAAGCGGTGCGTATAGGTGGCCGTGCTGATGTTGGTCGTGCCTTCGTCGAAGTTGGCGTGCACGCCCCAGTAGTAGTGGTCGGGAAACGCCGTGCTCGGCCGCCGCGTGTTGGCGTCGAAGCTGATGCCGTAGTCCAGTCGGCCATCCGTGGTGGTCACGATATGGCTCAGAAGGAACTCGTCGTCCGTGGCGAGCCCCATCCCCAGACTGACGGCCAGGCCCTCGCGGTGGATCTCCGGCTCCGCGCCTGTAGCGGGGTTGGAGCGCCAGCTCTCCTCGTCCCGATGCATGACGTTGACGCGCAGGGCCGTGCTCTCGCCCAGACGCTTGTTGAAATCGCCCGTGCCCTCCAGATAGGCGTAGCTGCCCACGCTGGCCGTGAGCTTGTGCCGATCCGTCAGCATGGGGGTCTTGCTCACCTGGTTGATGACGCCGCCGGCCTGGCCACGGCCGAAGAGCATGGCGCCGGCGCCGCGCAGCACGTCCACCTGCTCGAGGTTGAAGGTCTCCCGGTCGTACTGGGCGGTGTCGCGGATGCCATCCAGATAGATGTCGCCGAAGGTGTAGAAGCCGCGCAGCATCATGTTGTCGCCCGAGCGCCCGCCCTCGGCGGCGTTGAAGCTGATGCCCGAGACGTTGCGCAGGGCCTCCCTCAGGCTGCCCACCTGCTGTTCCTCCATGATCTTGTTGGTCACCGTGGTGATGGCCTGGGGAATGTCGTGCGGATCCTGCAGCACCTTGCCGACCCGGGTGGCGCTGGCGCGATAGCCATCCTGGGGGATGTCCGCGTCGGCCTGGACATTGATCCTGGACAGGGTCTTCTCCTTGTCCGTCGGTGCGGGCTGCTGCGCGGCAGCATGCAGCGATGCCGCCATCAGCGCGGCTCCCAGGGGCAGCAGGCCGGGCCGCCTGGTCGGCATCGCGGCACAGGCGGTGGCGGATTCGGCCGTGGCCGAGGCGAGAGGGGATGTCTTGGGTTTCACCAGTAGCTCCTTGTTGGGATGGAAGACTTGGGCTGGCTGGCGAAAGTGGCTGGCTGGCGCGCGGAAGGGTAGGGGTGGGATCAGGGACCGTCTCTCGGGTCGGTGACGAAGCCGATGCGCGTGAGACCGGCGCGCGCCGCGTCCGACATTACCCTGGCCACCTGACGGTAGGCCAGGTCCCCATCGGCGCGGATATGCAGTTCCGGCTGGGGCTCCAGCCGCGCGGATTCCGCCATGCGGGCCTGCCAGTCCTCGGCGCCCAGGGCGGTGCCGTTCCAGTACACCGTGCCGGCGGCATCGATGGAGAGATGGATGTTTTCGCGCTTCACCAGATTGACCTGGCTGCTGGCCTTGGGCAGTTCGATCTTGACCGCATGCGTCAGCAGCGGGGCGGTGACGATGAAGATCACCAGCAGCACCAGCATGACGTCGATGAGCGGGATCATGTTGATCTCCGCCACGGGCTGCTGGCCCGGGTCCCGGGTGAAACCGCCGAAGGCCATCACGCCGCCTCCGCCACGCGCCGGAACGTGGCCACCTGGCCCTTGGCCGCTCCGGCCTGGCTGCGATTGCCGGTGGACATGTAGGCGAACAGGTCGTGCGCAAAGCCATCCAGTTCCGTCAGTGTCAGGCGGTTGGCACGGGTGAAGGCGTTGTAGGCCAGCACCGCCGGAATGGCCACGGCCAGGCCCAGGGCGGTCATGATCAGGGCCTCGCCGACCGGACCGGCCACCTTGTCGAGGGTGCCCTGGCCGCTCATGCCGATGGCCAGCAGGGCATGGTAGATACCCCATACGGTACCGAACAGACCCACGAAGGGAGCGGAGGAGGCCACTGAGGCCAGTACCGTATGACCGTACTCCAGGCGGGCGGTGTCCTGCTCGATGGCCCGGCGCAGGGCACGCGTGAGGAAATCTTCGGCACTGCCGGATTCCACCATGCGCTTGCCGGTCCGGGCAGCATACTGCTCGGCGGCACGCAGGCCATGGTGGGCCAGATGGGAGAACGGATCGTGCACTCCGTGCTGCCTGATGTGCGCAGCCACCGCCTCCATGTCCGGCGCCTGCCAGAACTCCTCCTGGAAGCGGCGCGCATGGCGACGCATGGCCTGATTGGACCAGGCCTTGGTGAAGATGAGATACCAGGTGGCCACGGACATCAGCCCCAGCACCAGCAGGATGAATTGCCCCACAGCGTCGGTCTGCGAAAGGAAGTGGGCGAAGCCCATGTTGGTATCCATGCATCAACTCCGGATAGAAAAGGAAATGGGCACCAGCACCCAGGCGGCGACACCCCGGTCGCCCTGCCTGGCGGGCACGAAACGCCAGCGGCGCACGGTGTTCAGGGCGGCCTTGTCGAGACGTTCGAAGCCGCTGGATTCACGTATCTCCACCTGCGCCGCGCCCCCCTCCGCGTTCACGTACACACGCAGCAATACCTGTCCCTGCTCGCCCAGGCGGCGGGACAGGGGCGGATACACGGGCGCGGGGTTGTCCAGGTAATCCGCGTCGAAGCGCGGCGGCACGACTGCGGGCGGTGCCACGGGTGCGGCCGCCTGCGGCACGGGCCGGACCGGCTCGGGTACGGGCGTGGGCTCGGGCAGCACCACGGGCAACGGCACCGGCTCGGGTGGTGGCGCGGGCGCAACCAGCGGGGTGGGCGCCTCTTCCCGGGCCACCAGCACGGGCGGCGGCTGCGGTGTACGGGGCTGGACCTGGGGCTTGGGCGGCAGGGGTTTGGGAATCTCCTCGGGCTCCGCCTCGGGAGCGGGCAACAGGCTCACCATGAGGGGCTGGGGCAGGCCCACCACCTCGGCCATGGGGGTCATGGTCAACAATACCGCCAGCACCACGCCATGCAGGACAAGCACGCCCAGCAGGGAGCGCCAGGTACCCGGCTGTCCGTACGTGGCACTCATTTGGTCAGGATCAGCTTGTTCTGGCGCGTGATGCGCAGGCGGTAGTCCTGACCGTCATGCCGGATCACGACCTCCTGGCGCGATTGGAACAATTCGCCGGAGTCGATCCATCTGGATTCCTGGTGGGCGGTCTGATCGGCCGCATCGGCCGCATCGGGAAAGACCACGGTGCGCATACACCACCTCATTCTTGCTACAGGGGACACGCAGACCAGCACGCGACCGGCTCTTGCGAGGCAACCAGCCGCGTGTCGCGGCACCGGTTTACATGGTGAGGAATGATAATGATTCTTGCTTGTATGTTCAAGCATTCGCATATTCTTTTATGCATGCGCGGCCGAGCCGTGGTCGCTGCCCCGCCAGACGCGGCACGACGCCCTTCCCGGATGAGCCAGTCTCCCGCTGACCTACCCAGCCGGATGGCCCGTGTGCCTGCGTGACGTGCGGCATGCAAGGCGGCGGGGATCCGCGTGCCGCTGCCGGCGATCTGCGCGCGGTGCTCCCGTTCGGCATGCACTGCGCACCAGTGCGCCCGGATACAGGGGCGGCATGCCGCGTGCGTCCGGGTCTGCCTCTGTGCCTTCATGTCTGTGCCCGGATCTGCACACGACCCTCGGCCAGGCGTGTCAGGGCCGCCGCGAAACCCGCCACACCGGAGCTCTTGGTCAGCACGCAGGGCTTGCCGGTCTGTTTGCAGTATTTCTTCAGTTGGTAATAGGCCAGATGGCCCACACAGTCCGTCGGACAGATCACCGCGTCGGACGCATGCAGGAGCTCGGGCAGGCGGGCCAGGGCCTCCTCCCTGCCGCCATCGTGGTGGATCAGGCGCGCACCCAGGCGTTCCGCCAGCTGCCGGTACTGGGGCAACAGAGGCACGCGCCCGCCTACACAAAGCACACAACGGCCCTGGAGGCGAGGATCGCAGTCCGCGCAGGCCCCGGGGCATGGGGTGTCCGGGGTCTTGGCCTCCTCTCCCCAGAGGCGTTCCAGGGCGTCCCGCTCGGCCACGGCATCCTCCAGCTCACGCGTGAGGTACACCTTTTCCGCGGCCAGCTGGCCCACCCTCCTCTCCAGGACCTGCATGCGCGCCTCCAGCGCCGTGGCCCGATCCGCCTGGGCCTGCGCCAGAAACAGGCGCCGTCCCATGGCCACCATGGCCTCGCCACTCTCGAAGTCCTGCAGGCGTGGGCGCAGCGTGGCCAGCGCGGCCTCGGCCGCGTGCAATTGCGCGCGCATGTCCTCCAGCTCGCGTCGCAGTGCCTGGTTGGCACAGGCCGTCTCGGCCTCGGACTCCTTCACGGCGGTGTGGGCCGCCCGCAACATGTCATGCTCTCTCCGCAGGTGGCTGGCACGCCGCAGATCCGCAGCCTGCCCCGCGCCCAGCTGATGCGACAGCATGTGCACGTCGGCATAGATCGCGTAGCGGGTCTCCTCTCCCGCCAGTTTGTGGGTCATTGCCCCCCACAGGGGACCGGCGACCTCGCCCCGCTCCAAGCGGTGCTTCCACAGGGCGAGCACCTCGGCATCGGTGCGCAGGCGGGAAAACTCATGCACCACCAGGCTGTACTTGCGTTCCAGCAGTTTGTGCATGGCCTCGGAGGCCGCGTTGCGCTTGCCCGCCAGATGGACCGCCTCGACATGCAGGCGATAGGCATCATGGTCCGGCTCGGCAAAGCCGTTCCGGCGGGCGATCCGCTTCAGCTCGTCCATGGACAGGCAGGTGCCGATCACCGGGCAGAGGTATTTTCCCTCCAGCTCCCAGAGCTTGAGGCGCCGCGCAGCCGTGGGCGGTTGCGCGGCAGCGCGCTCGCCACCCTGTTGCGGGGCTTGGCCGGCCGGCTTGCCTGGAATGGGTGTGGCGGGAGTCAATCCGGCGTGGGCCAGCAGACCGTTCAGGATTCCCCTGCCAGTACGCTGCTCAGCCACGCGCCACCCCCATGCCCGCTTCCAGCTTGTCACACATGCGCACGCACAACCCGCGGGTGTCGTGGTCCAGGTCGGCGCATTCGGACAGACGCTCCAGCAGGCGCGCGGCCTGATGTGCGGCCTGCCCGCAACCGGTGAGACTGTGACGCATCAACTGATCCAACGCGCCGGCGAAGAGGGCGGTATTGCTGTCCATGCGAACCTCCTGGAAATGGTTGAAATTACAGGCAACGGACCCGCTGGCCTGTTCAGTACGAGGCCTTGGCGCGCAGCCCCCAGACCGTTACGTTTCCCTGCCCGCCCGCGGCGTGGCTGATGTACTGCACGCTGGGGCTGAGCTGCAGATAGTCATTGGGTCGCCAGGCATAGAACAGCTCGTAGATGCGCTCCCGCTGCGAACCGTTGCCAGCGGACTTGTACGCGGAGCCGGGCCGCAGGCTGCCGATGGCCAGGCCGAGCCGGTCATCCGCCCGCCCCCACAGGTCACCGGACAACTGTCCGCCCAGGGTCAGGCCGCGGTCAAAGGCCAGCACGCCGCGGGTGGAGTGCCCGTAACGTGCGAACAGGCCGACTTGTTCGCCGACCTGCTGGTCCAGGGAGAGACCCCAGCCGGCATGTCGCTCGCGCACGCCCTGATCGGCAATGCCGTCGCCATCCGTATCCAGCGTCAGGTTCACCTGGTCGTTGGCCCGGGAATTGTTCCAGGCATAGAGGCGATAGGCGCCCTCCCGGCCGTTCCAGGTCTTGCCCGCGTATTCCAGCTGGGCAATGGTGAACGGCCTGTTGAAGCTGTCCTGGAAGTCCGCGCCGGGGCCCGCGCCGAACATGCCGAGGGAGGCGGTGAGGCGATGCCCGTCGCTGAGGCCGTGCACATAGGCCAGACGCAGGCCGGGACTGGCGCCGTGGGCACCCACCCCCACATCGCCACCGGCGTCCAGCAGAGGGTTGTGCACGAAGGCCAGATTGAGGAAGTCCTCCGATTCGTCGGCGGCCAGGGCATTGCCATCGAAGAAGACGAAGGGGTCGATCTTGCCCACGGTCAGCTCCAGCTGATCCTGCTGCCCTCCCGACCCACCCATGGGCAGATCCAGCTGATACCAGGCCTGCATGAGCACGGGCCTGGGTTCGTTGCCAAAGGCCGTGGCGTTGGAGGTGGCGAAGGCGTTATTCACCACCCCCCCGCCGTCCCCCGCGCGCAGATGCGCGAAGAGCCTGCCCTGGGCATCGCCGATGGCACCACCGGGTAATTCCACTTCCAGATCCCCCCGCGATGTGAGCTCGCTGGCATGCACCCCGCCACCCCTGGCGCGCTGCGCCACCATGGTCAGGCTGGCCCCCACCTGGATGTCACGCAGTTTGTCCAGTGGCGCGGACTTCTGCCGCAGGGCCTCCAGTTCATGCGCCAACCCTTCCACCCGGGCCTGCAGGGGCGCCTCCCGGCCGGTGTTCGCCGCTTCCGCCAGGCGTCGCTCCAGCTCGGCGTTGCGCGCCTCCAGCCGATCGAGACGCGCCTGCATGTCCTGCAGGAGCCGGGCAACTTCGGGGTCCAGGGGTTGTGCCAGGGCTGGCAGGGCAGCCAGGCTCAACAACCAGGGCAGGACGCGCGGACGTAGCGCAAAGGCGGACGGCATGAGTTTCTCCTATCGGTCAGGTTGGAAGTCACGGGTTTCGGATACGGCGGGCTGCCTGGGCATGCGTCTGCGCTGTTCCTCCGGCACGCGGACCTGCGTATCGCACTGCGCCTGCTGCCCCCGGCGATGCCACGATGGCATGCGATATTATTGAGAACCATTCTCATAAATACATATTGCGAATAATTCTCATCTTTGCTGTAATGCCGGCACCTTCCCCCTGCAATCTCCTGGAGTTCCCCATGCGCAAGCTTCTTCTGGCCTCCCTGGCCCTGCTCGTCACCGCCGCCAGCGCCTCCGCCGCCGAGGTGGTGGTCTATTCCGCCCGCATCGAGCAGCTCATCAAGCCCCTGTTCGATGCCTACACGAAGGAAACGGGCGTGCAGGTGAAGTTCGTCACTGACAAGGAGGGTCCCCTCATGGCCCGACTGAAGGCCGAGGGCAAGAACACCCCGGCCGACCTGCTGATCACCGTGGACGCGGGCAACCTGTGGCAGGCCAGCGACCAGGGCCTGCTGCGTCCGGTGGAATCCAGGATCCTGGAGGCCAACATCCCCGCCCACCTGCGTGACCCGGGCAAGGAATGGTTCGGTCTGTCCGTGCGGGCCCGCACCCTGGTCTACAACAAGAACCGGGTGAAGGCTGGGGAGTTGTCGACCTATGAAGACCTGGCCAGCCCCAAATGGAAGGACAGGCTCTGCCTGCGCACCTCCAAGAAGGTCTACAACCAGTCCCTGGTGGCCATGCTGATCGGCGAACACGGCGAGCCCAAGACCGAGACCATGGTGCGCGGCTGGGTCGACAACCTGGCCACCGCGCCCTTCCCGGATGACACCAAGGCCCTGGAGGCGGTGGCCGCCGGCCTGTGCGACGTCACCCTGGTGAACACCTATTACTTCGGCCGCCTCATGCAGAAGAAGCCCAACCTGCCTCTGGCCATCTTCTGGCCCAACCAGAACACCGGTGCCGGCAACGCGGGTGTGCACGTGAACGTCTCCGGCGCCGGCGTCACCCGCTATGCCAAGCACCCGGAGGAAGCCATCCGGCTGCTCGAATGGCTGTCCTCCGACAAGGCGCAGAACCTGTATGCCGACATGAACATGGAATACCCCGCCAACCCAGCCATCAAGCCCGACCCGCTGGTGGCGTCCTGGGGCAGCTTCAAACCCAACCTCATCAACGTGGCGGAGGCGGGCAGGCTGCAGGTGCGGGCGGTGAAGCTCATGGACCGGGCGGGCTACAAGTAAGCCGACGTCCGTCCCGTTCTCCCCACGGGTGGTGGCCAGGCCGCCGCCCGTGTCCCGCATGCCCTGGCCCCTCATCGCTGCCGCCCCGCCCCGGGGCGGGTCGCGCCTTTCCGCTGCCCTGGCTCCCTGGCTGGCGGTATTGCCCATCGCCCTGATCAGCGTCATCCCCGTGCTGGTGGTGGTGTCCTCCCTGGTGAACCCGGACCGGGAGACCTGGGATCACCTCTGGCAGTACGAATTGCCCGAGGTCCTCGGCAACAGCTTCTGGCTGGTGCTGGGGGTGGGCCTGGGAGTGACCGTGCTGGGGGTGTCCCTGGCCTGGCTCACCGCCACATGCCACTTTCCCGGCCGTGCCTTCTTCAACTGGGCCCTGCTGCTGCCGCTGGCCCTGCCGGCCTACGTCACGGCCTTTGTCTGGCTGGGCCTGCTGGATTTCAGCGGTCCGCTGGCCACCTGGCTGCGGGAGACCCACGGCATCCTTCGACTGCCCCCCATCCGCTCGCGGGGCGGCGTCATCCTGGTGATGAGCCTGGCCTTCTATCCCTATGTCTACCTCACCGCCCGGGTCGCCTTCCAGGGCCAGGGCCGGCGCCTCATGGAGGCCGCCCAGTCCCTGGGGCTGTCGCGCCAGGCAGCCTTCTGGCGCGTGGCCCTGCCCATGGCACGCCCGGGCATCGTGGCGGGCCTGATGCTGGCACTCATGGAGACCCTGGCGGACTTCGGCACCGTGGCTGTGTTCAACTACAACACCTTCACCACCTCCATCTACAAGGCCTGGTTCTCCCTCTTTTCCCTGCCCGCCGCCTCACAGCTGGCCTCTTTGCTGATCTTCTTCGTCCTCATCGTGGCCCTGTTGGAGTATCAGTCGCGGGCGCGGCGCAGCTATGCCGTCTCCACCCGGGCCGCCAGCACCCCCGGCCGCATCCGCCTGCGGGGCTGGCGCGCCGCTCTGGCCCTGGCCTGGTGCGGAGTCGTCTTCACCCTGGCCTTTGCCCTGCCGGCAGGGCAGATCCTGGCCTGGGCGGCCGGGGTCTGGGCCGCGGACTTCGATGCGCGCTACCTGCAGTTTGCCTGGCATTCCCTCCTGCTCTCCGGTCTGGGGGCCCTGCTGGTGGGAGGCCTGGCGATGACCCTGGCCTATGCCCAGCGCCTGCACCCCACGCCGGCCATGCGGGTCACCGCGCGCCTGTCCACCCTGGGCTACGCCTTGCCCGGCGCGGTACTGGCGGTGGGTTTCTTCATCCCCGTGGCCTGGCTGGACAATCTGCTCATCGACCACCTGGGTTTCGCGGGCCAGACCCTGGGCGGCACCCTGGTGGTCATGCTGCTGGCCTACTGCACCCGCTTCCTGGCGGTGAGCTTCGGGCCGGTGGAATCCGGGCTGACCCGCGTCTCGCGCAGCGTGGACGAGGCCGCCCAGTCCCTGGGGGTAGTGGGTGCGCGGCGCCTGTGGCGCATTCACCTGCCCATGCTGCGGGTGTCCATGCTCAGTGCCGCCGCCCTCACCTTCGTGGACCTCATGAAGGAGCTGCCCATCACCCTCATGACCCGCCCCTTCGGCTGGGACACCCTGGCGGTGCGGGTGTTCGAGATGACCTCGGAAGGGGAATGGGAGCGCGCCGCCCTGCCCGCCGCCGCCATCGCCCTGGTGGGCTTGCTGCCCGTCGTCTTCCTGATGCGCAATACCGAACATGCTCACACTTGAAAATGTCGCCCAGGCCTACGGCCGCAAGCAGGTCCTCCAGAACGTGAGCTTCGAGCTGGCCGCCGGTGAGATCGGCTGTCTGCTGGGCCCATCCGGCTGTGGCAAGACCACGGCCCTGCGGCTCGTCGCCGGCTTCGAGTCCCTGCAGTCCGGCCGCATCCTGCTGGACGGCGGGCAGGTGGCCGGTCCCGATCAGGCGCTGCCGCCGGAAAGACGCCGTCTGGGCCTGGTGTTCCAGGACTACGCCCTGTTTCCCCATCTCAGCGTGACGGGCAACATCGGTTTTGGCCTGGGCAGTCTTCCCCGGCGGGAACGTGAAGCCCGGGTCGACGAGATGCTGCGGCTGGTGGGGCTGAGCCAGGAGGCTCGCCAGTATCCACACCAGCTCTCCGGCGGTCAGCAGCAACGCGTGGCCCTGGCGCGCGCCCTGGCGCCCCGGCCCAGGCTGCTGCTGCTGGACGAACCCTTCTCCAACCTGGACGTGGAACTGCGGGAAAAGCTGTCCATCGAGGTGCGGGACATCCTCAAGCACGAGGGCATCACCGCCCTGCTGGTCACCCACGACCAGCACGAGGCCTTCGCCATGGCGGACCAGGTGGGGGTCATGCACGCGGGTGTGATCCAGCAATGGGGTACGCCCTATGACCTCTACCACCGGCCGCGCAACCGCTTCGTCGCCGGTTTCATCGGTCAGGGCGTGCTCCTGCCCGGCGTGGTGCGCAGTGCCCACCAGGTGCAGGTGGAACTGGGCATGCTGCAGGGCGTGGACGCGGCCGAATGTGATGGTGGCAGTTGCCTGACCTTCGGCATCGGCACCGAGGTGGAGGTCCTCATCCGTCCCGACGACATCCTGCATGACGACGACAGCCCCCTGCAGGCGGAGGTCGAGCGCCGCGCCTTCCGTGGCGCCGAATTCCTCTACACCCTGCGCCTGCCCAGCGGGGCCAGGGTGCTCACCCAGGTATCCTCGCACCACGACCACGCCATCGGCGAGAAGATCGGCATCCGCCTGGATGTGGGCCATGTGGTGGCCTTCCGCAGGCCACCACCGGATGCGCCCCGGGGCCGGGCCTGAGCCCCCTGCTCAGGCCGCCGGAAACTCCAGCCTCACCACCAGCCCCGGCCGGTTGTCCTCCAGCTCCAGCCTGGCCCGGTGCAGGGCCGCGACACGGGCGACGATGGACAGGCCCAGGCCGCTGCCCTCGACCTCCTGTCCGGCCAGGCGGTGGAAACGCCGTAGCACCTGGGCGCGGGCCTGGGCCGGGATGCCGGGCCCGTCGTCCGCGACGGACAGGCCGCGCCCCGATACCCGCACCACCACGCGCCCGCCCCGGGACGTATGGCGCAGGGCATTGTCGAGCAGATTGCGCAGCAGGATGCGCAACATGTCGGCCTGGCCGGAGACCATGGCTTCCTCTTCCACCTCCAGTTCCAGGCTGATGTCTCGCGCCAAGGCCGCGGCGCCGTGTTCCGCGCATTCATCGGCCGCCAGCCGGTCCAGGCGCAGGGGCGTCATGGGCAGGCCAGCGGCCGGATCCAGACGCGCCAGGGTCAGCAGCTGTTCCACCAGGCGCCCGGCACGCCGCCCGCTGGTGGCGATCTGCCCCAGGGCATGTGCACGTTCGGCCGCATCCCGGGCGCGGCCCGCCACCTGGGCCTGGGCCACGATGGCCGCCAGGGGTGTGCGCAGTTCATGCGCGGCGTCGGCGGTGAAGCGGCGTTCCTGCTCCAGGGTCCGGCTCACACGCCCGAACAGGCTGTTCATGGCCAGAACCAGGGGCCGGATTTCCCGCGGGGCCACATCGGGCGTCACCGGTTCCAGGGTCTCCGGCGCACGCGCCGCGATCTCCCTGGCGATGTCGTCCAGCGGCGCCAGGCTGTGCCGGGCACTGAACCAGATCCAGACCCCCAGCAGAGGCAGGCCGAAGGAGGCCGGCAGCAGCAGGCGGCTGGCGATGTGTCCGCTGATTTCCTCGCGCACGTGGTGGTTCTCGGCCACCTGCACGCGCAGCCGGCCCTCACGGTCCCACAGGCTGTAGCAGCGCCAGCGTCCCGAGCCCAGGGCGTGCGTGTCCGAGAACCCGTCCCGCGCGGCCAGGGCATGGCGTGGCGCCCCGGGGGAGCGCGCCAGCAGCCGCCCCGACTCATCCCAGATCTGGAAGACGAAGCGCTTCTCCACCTTGTGCCCCCTGTCCGTGCGCCAAACGAGGTCCTCATCGTCGTCGTATTCCTCTGCCAGGGCCAGCATGACCCGGGCCACCTGGACAAGCTGGTCGTCGAACAGCTCGTCGATCTCGTGATGGGCATCGAAGTAGGTGAACACCAGGGCCGCCAGCCAGCCCAGGCTAAGTCCCCCCAGCAGCCATACCAGCAGCCGGCGGCGCAGGGAATACCAGCGGGTCGGCTCAGGGCGTGCGCTCATTCACCCGGCATGGTGTAGCCGATGCCGCGCAGGGTGCGGATGCGCTCGACGCCCAGCTTTTTGCGCAGACGATGGATGTGCACTTCCAGGGCATTGCTGTCCGGTTCGTCCTTCCAGCCATAGACCGCGGCCTCCAGCTGGGCCCGGCTCATGACCCGGCCCGGGTGCCGCATCAGCACCTGTAACAGAGCAAACTCCCGCGCGGAAAGCTCGATCGGCTCACCCGCCAGGGTGACCTGGCGCATCGCCGGATCCAGCACCAGTTCTCCCAGCCGCAGACAGGGTCGGGCATGGCCCGCGGCCCGGCGCAGCAGGGCCCGCACCCGCGCGGAGAGCTCATCCAGGCTGACGGGCTTCACCAGATACTCGTCCGCGCCGCCGTCCAGACCGGCGATCTTGTCATGCACCGCATCCCGGGCCGTGAGGATGAGCACCGGCAGGGACTGCCCCCGCCCACGCAGGGCCCGCAGCACCGCCATGCCCTCCTGTCGCGGCAGACCCAGGTCGAGCAGCAGCAGGTCATAGTCCCCGCTCTTCAGGGCCAGGTCGGCGGCCTGGCCGTCCTTGACCCAGTCCACGGCATGACCGTCCTGGCGCAGCCAGATGGTGAGGCCATCTCCCAGTTGGGGGTCATCTTCGGCAATGAGCAGGCGCATGGCCCGATTCTATTGGGCGAACCACCAGGCGCACAGAACGGCGCAACCCAGGAGCACCAGGACTGGCAGGGGCCGGGCCGTGGCGATGGCCGCATGCGCCGGGCCCTGCTTGAAGCCGCTGAACATGGCGTGCACCAGATTCTCCCTGTGCGCCAGACTGCCCAGCAGCACCCCGGCCACATGCAGCAGGACCATCCCCAGCAGCATCGAGGACAAGCCTTCATGCAGGTCTTCCGCCCACGTGCCGCCCGCATCCTGGTAGACGAACCAGCCGCTGGCCGCGCTCAGCAGGGTCAGGCCCAGCAGGGCCAGGATGGCCCATCCCCCGGCCGGGTTGTGGCCCACTACATGTGGAGGGCTGTCCGTGGCCAGGCCGCGGACATAGGCCAGGGCAGCCCCCGGACCGCGCACGAAGCTGGCGAAGCGGGCATGCCGGGTACCCACCACACCCCAGAACAGACGGAAGATCACCACGCCCGCCATGGTGCCGCCGGCGCAGGCATGCACCAGCCGCCAGGCTTCGCTCTCGCTGCTCAGCCAGGCCAGGGCAAAGGCGCCGACGAGCATCCAGTGGCCAATGCGCACCGGCCAGTCCCATACCAATATCTTGTGCATGCTCAGTCCTCCCAGCGCCGGCCGTCGGGCAGCACGATCTCCCGCTCGCGGTAGCTGCCCTGGGCCGCACGGGTATGGCACGCCCCACAGTTGGAGGGGGTCTTCACCTTCGGATGGGACCAGTCGGCACGGGGCACCTCGCGGTGCTTGCGCGTGAACCAGGGAGTGGCGGTCAACCGGGGCAATGCGCCCGGCCTGGCCGCCCCGCCGCCGGCCCCGACCTTGCTCGGGGGACCGGCATGCCCGACAAGGAAATCCGCGATGGTTCGGCGCACAGCCTCATCCAGGCTGGCATTGTCGCCATAGTGCCGGTCGAGCGTGGCCATCACCTGCCGCCAGTCCCCGGCCCCCAGCAACTGGGGCGGGAATGCGATGTGGCAACTGCCGCACTCGGCCTGATAGGCGGGGGGCGCATTGGCGAACAGACACAGGTCGTCCGCCTTCACGGCAACGGACAAGGGCAGCAGGGAACAGACCAGCAGGATATTCAGCATGCGCGGGGTGTTCATGTCAGCGCCCTTCCATCACGAACGTCATGAAATCCGCCTTCTCGGCGGCGCTGCATTCCCGGCCCACCACCTCGGTGCAATTGCGGCGGAACCATTTCTCCACCTTGGCCGGATCGGTGAAGCGCTCGGCGTTGGCCGTGGGCGCCAGGGGCTTGATGGCCTTGTCCGTGACCACATGGCGGCCCGGCTGGGACGGCCTGGCGGTATGGCAGCCGCTACAGGCCGGCATCTTCTCCGAGACGCCGAACTGCCGGCCGTACAGGTGTGCACCCTGTGCCACGGAAGGCCGGTAGCCGGGCGAGACCCTGGTGGCCTCGGCCCGGTAGGACGCCAGGATTTCGCCGGGCGTGGCGGCCTGGACCAGGGGCGTGCCCAGGACCAGCAGGATGATGGCGGTGCCCTTCATGACCTTTTCTCCTTCAGGGGTTGAACATGGCCTGAACTCTGGCAACCCAAACTTACCGCCGGCTTACCCCAACCTTAACCCTGCCTTACGGAGGCCCCGCACGAGGCGAAGGCTGTCATGCCACCCCACATCTGTGGATAACCCGATCCGCGCGCGGCGACTCGGCGGGCCATGCCTGGACTGCCACGCCATGCCCGCCTGTCGACAAGCCTGTGGACAGCCTGTGCGCAGACTGTGCACAAAAAAGTGGTTGACGCACTCCGGTCGAACACTAGAATTAGCGCAAAAAATCCTGATTCGACACTACATATAGTGGATAAAAATGAGCCGTGCCTATCCGGGCGGACGGCCGTTTCGTTATCTAGGAGACACCAAGATGCCCATTTCCGCCGCAATTTCGTCCGCCCGCTCGACGACGACCCGCCCCGACGCCCTCCCTGGTCTGCTGGACGCGCAGGCCGGCGGCCTGGACACTGGCGCGCCGGTCCCAGACCTGTCCGGCCACAAGCTCATCCGCCGCAATGGCGCGGTGGTGGCCTTTGTCCCCAACAAGATCGCCGTGGCCATCACCAAGGCCTTCATCGCCGTGCACGGCGGCCAGGCCGCCGGCTCCGCCCGTATCCGCGACACCGTGGAGACCCTGACCCAGGCCGTGGTGGAGAGCCTGCTGCGGCGCAAGCCCGCTGGAGGCACCTGCCACATCGAGGACGTACAGGACCAGGTGGAATTGGCCCTCATGCGTGCCGGCGAGCACGAAGTGGCCCGGGCCTACGTGCTCTACCGGGAGCGTCGCGCCGAGGAGCGGGCACGTCACAGGCAGGTCCAGGGCACGCAGGAAGCGTGGGCCCAGGCGCTGAACTGCGTCGAGGACGGCCAGACCCGGCCCCTGGACCTGGACGCCCTGGCCTCCGTGGCAGCCGCCGCCTGTGCAGGCCTGCCGGATACCCACCCACAGGCCATCCTGCAGGCCACGGTGCGGGACCTCTACGACGGCATCCCCATGGCCGAGGTGCGCAGGTCCCTCATCCTGTCCGCCCGCGCCCTCATCGAGCGGGACCCGGACTACTCGCTGGTCACCGCCCGTCTCCTGCTGCACGACATCCGCCGCGAGGTGCTGGGCGAGGAGGCGTCCCAGGCGGAAATGGCCACCCGCTACGCCGAATGTTTCCCACGGTGCATCAAGCGGGGCGTGGACGCCGGACTGCTGGACGAGAAGCTGCTCCAGTTCGACCTGACCCGTCTGGCCGCAGCCCTGGATGCCCGACGCGACCTGCAATTCCAGTACCTGGGCCTGCAAACCCTGTACGACCGCTACTTCCTGCACATCGACGCGCACCGCATCGAGCTGCCCCAGGTCTTCTTCATGCGCGTGGCCATGGGTCTGGCGCTCAACGAGATCGATCGGGAGGCCCGGGCCATCGAGTTCTACGACGTGCTGTCCAGCTTCGACTACATGAGCAGCACACCCACGCTGTTCAACGCCGGTACCCGCCACAGCCAGCTGTCTTCCTGCTACCTCACCACCATCCCGGACGACCTGGACGGCATCTACCAGGGCATCAAGGAAAACGCCCTCCTGCAGAAGTACGCCGGCGGTATCGGCAATGACTGGACCCGGGTGCGCGCCCTGGGCGCCCACATCAAGGGGACGAACGGAAAGTCCCAGGGCGTGGTGCCCTTCCTCAAGGTGGCCAGCGACACCGCCGTGGCGGTGAACCAGGGCGGCAAGCGCAAGGGCGCGGTATGCGCCTTCCTGGAAACCTGGCACCTGGACATCGAGGAGTTCCTGGAGCTGCGCAAGAATACCGGTGACGATCGCCGCCGCACCCACGACATGAACACCGCCAACTGGGTGCCTGACCTGTTCATGAAGCGGGTCATGGACAACGCCGAGTGGACCCTGTTCTCCCCCTCCGACGTACCCGACCTGCATGACAGGTTCGGCCAGGACTTCGAAGCCGCCTACCTGGCCTATGAGGACAAGGCTGCGCGCGGCGAGCTCAGGCACCACAAGAAGGTTGCCGCCGTGGGCCTGTGGCGCAAGATGCTGTCCATGCTGTTCGAGACCGGTCATCCCTGGATCACCTTCAAGGATGCCTGCAACGTGCGCTACACCAACCGGCACGCGGGCGTGGTGCACTCCAGCAACCTGTGCACCGAGATCACCCTGCACACCCACGACGACGAAATCGCCGTGTGCAACCTGGGCTCGGTCAACCTGGTGAACCACCTGAAAGACGGGGGTCTGGACATGGAGAAGCTGTCCCGCACCGTGCACACCGCCATGCGCATGCTGGACAACGTCATCGACCTCAACTACTACAGCGTCGGCAAGGCGCGCAACTCCAACCTGCGCCACCGACCCGTGGGCCTGGGCCTCATGGGCTTCCAGGACGCCCTGCACGCGCTGCGCATCCCCTATGCCTCGGCGGAGGCGGTGGAATTTGCCGATCGCAGCATGGAGGCGCTGGCCTATCACGCCTACCGGGCCAGCACGGACCTGGCCGAGGAGCGGGGCCGCTACTCCAGCTTCAACGGTTCCCTGTGGAGCAAGGGCATCCTGCCCCAGGACTCCCTCAGGCTCCTGGCCGAGGAGCGGGGCGGCTGGCTGGAGGCGGACCTGTCCGAGACCTTCGACTGGGCCGCCCTGCGCAGCCGCATCCAGGACGTGGGCATGCGCAACTCCAACTGTCTGGCCATCGCCCCCACGGCCACCATCGCCAACATCGTCGGCGTGTCCGCCTCCATCGAACCCACATACCAGAACCTGTTCGTCAAATCCAACCTGTCCGGGGAGTTCACCGTGGCGAACCGATATCTGGTGCGCGACCTGAAGGCCCTGAACCTGTGGGACGAAGTCATGCCGGGCGACATCAAATACTTCGATGGCTCCCTGGCCCCCATCGACCGCATCCCGGCCGAGCTGAGGAGTCTATATGCCACCGCCTTCGAGATCGACCCGGCCTGGCTGATCGAGGCCGCCGCCCGGCGCCAGAAATGGATCGACCAGGCCCAGAGCCTGAACCTCTACTTCCAGGGGGCCTCCGGTAAAAAACTGGATGAGACCTACAAGCTGGCATGGATCCGGGGCCTGAAGACCACCTACTACCTGCGCGCCCTGGGAGCGACCCATGCGGAGAAATCCACCGGCAGGGGCGACGAGCTGAATGCCGTGCAGGCCGGGCATGGCAACGATTCCGGCGGCCGCTTCAACGCCGGCCCGACCCCGGCCACCCAGCCCCTGGCGCGGACGGAATCCGCCGTCCCGGCCTGTATCCTGCGACCCGGCGATGCGGGTCACGAGGAATGCGAAGCCTGTCAGTAAGCCACGAAAGGCCCATGCCATGCAGCCCCAAACCCTGGCCAGCGAAGTCTCCAGCCTCTACACCCTGCCGGAGCTGGCCCTGCGCGTGAATACCCTGCTGGATTCGCCCGACGCTTCGGCGCGTGAACTGGTGGAGGTCATCGAACTGGATACGGGCCTGGCGGCTACGGTCCTGCGCCTGGCCAACTCCGCCATGTATGGCCATGGTCGCGTCAACAGCCTGCCCCACGCCGTGGCCACGATCGGCCATCAGGCCCTGCGAGGACTGGTGCTGGCCGCCGCCGCGGTACGCGTGTTCCGCGACATCCCGGCGGAATTCGTCAACATGGACAGCTTCTGGGAAAACAGCATCACCTGTGCCGTGCTGGCCCAGCTGATCGGCCAGCGCGCCCACCTGCCGGAGAGCGAGGCCCTGTTCCTGGCCGGCCTGCTGCACGGCGTGGGCCGCCTGGTGTTCTATGCCCGCCGGCCCAGGGAATACCGCGAGGTGCTGCAACGGGTGCAGGACAGCGACCTGGCGGTGGAAAGCGCCGAAACCCTGGTCTTCGGCTTCAACCACGCCCAGTTGGGGGCCGCCCTGCTGGGACAATGGGGTCTTCCCCGCAAGCTGCGCCAGGCGGTGGCGCAGCAGCTCACCCCCAGCTCCGCCTTTTCCCGGGAGGCCGCTGCCGTCCACCTCGCCGTGGACATGGCCAACCACATGGCCCCCTGCATCCGCCGCCCCCAGGAGGCCACCGTCTACAGCCCGGGTCCCAGCGCCAACACCGCCCTGCGCAGCCTGGATCTGCGCGCGGACGACCTGGCCGACATCAGCCTGGAAGCCCTGGCCAGCAGTCTGGAGATCGTCGAGATCCTGCGCCCGGGTGCGGGCACCATCTTTTGAACCACAAGGAGACCCGCCCCATGCTCGGCTTCGACGAGGACCGCACACCCGCCACCGCCCCCCTGCAACCACCCGACCCGGTCCCCGCCCCTGCACGGCACGCCTACGGGTACGCCACGGCCGCCCCGTCAAAGGCGGTGGCGAGCGGGATTTCACCCGCGGCGGCGGATAGCCGGCAGCGCCGTGTACGACTGGAAGACAAGCGCATCCTCAACGCCAGCGCCGACGTCAATCAACTCGTTCCCATCAAGTACAAGTGGGCCTGGGAAAAGTACATCGCCGCCTGCGCCAACCACTGGATGCCACAGGAAATCAACATGCACCGGGACATCGCTACCTGGAAGGACCCCAACGGCCTTTCCGAGGACGAGCGGCGCATCGTCAAGCGCAACCTGGGCTTCTTCGTCACCGCCGACTCCCTGGCCGCCAACAACATCGTGCTCGGCACCTACCGCCAGATCACCGCCCCGGAATGCCGCCAGTACCTGCTGCGTCAGGCCTTCGAGGAGGCCATCCACACCCACGCCTACCAGTACATCGTCGAGTCCCTGGGCCTGGACGAGGGCGAGATCTTCAACGCCTACCACGAGATCCCCTCGATCCGCGCCAAGGACGAATTCCTGCTGCCCTACATCGACGTGCTCGCCGACCCCAATTTCCGCACCGGCACCCCCGATGCGGACCAGACCTTCCTCAAGAGCCTGATCGCCTTCGCCTGCATCATGGAAGGACTGTTCTTCTACGTGGGCTTCGTGCAGATCCTGGCCATGGGCCGGCAGAACAAGATGACCGGCGCCGCCGAACAGTACCAATACATCCTGCGCGACGAGTCCATGCACTGCAACTTCGGCATCGACATGATCAACCAGATCAAGCTGGAAGAGCCCCGTCTGTGGACCAGCGCGTTCAAGGCCGAGCTCAAGGCCATGTTCATGCAGGCCGTGGAGCTGGAATACCAATACGCCGAGGACACCATGCCGCGCGGCGTGCTGGGTCTGAACGCCCCCATGTTCAAGGAGTACCTGCGCTTCATCGCCAACCGCCGCGCCACCCAGATCGGCCTGGACGCACTCTTCCCCGGCGCCAGCAACCCCTTCCCCTGGATGGCGGAGATGATCGACCTGAAGAAGGAAAAGAACTTCTTCGAGACCCGCGTCATCGAGTACCAGACCGGCGGCACCCTGAACTGGGACTGAGCCCATCCACCCCTCCCCCAAGACTCCAAAGGAAAAAACCGCCATGACTACCCCTCAAGTCCTGATGACCAAGGCCCGCATCGCCACATTCCTGGCCAGGGTCAAGGCCGGAAAGCACGTCAGGGCCCGATATCCCGCAGACATGGAACAGGCCATCGCCATACCGCGACATGGCTGCATGACGCGGATACCGGGCCCCGTCGCCGTCCACGGTCTGGGCATCGTCCAGGAGCATCCCGGCCAGGAGGCGGCGCAGGATTCGCCGGCTGTCATCCCGCGTGCCTCCTCCCCGCGACCCGGTCCTCCTGCCAGGCCGGCACACGACACAGGCGGCGCTTGCGGATAGACTCGCCTCCACGTTCATTCCCCCAAAGACCAACCCATGAAACGCGTTCTCGCTCTCCTGGCATCCGTTGTGTTTGGCTGGTCATCCGCCTGGGCGGCGCCCGTCCAGGGCAAACCGCATCGCGCCACTCACCTGGGCAATCCCGCCACACGTTTCGCCCCACCCCTGAAGACCCCGGAAGACCTGCGCCGCACCCTGTCGAGCGAAGCCCTGCGGGAGGACGTGCAATCCGTGGCGCGCAAGACGGGCTACCTCGGCGACATGGCGGATTTCATCCAGGCCGTGCAGACCGCTCCCATCCAGGAAATGAGCATCGCGCCCAACACCCTGTTGCCGGCCATGTCCCGACGCAGGAACGGCAAGGCGGATGTCCTCTACAACGTCCTGTGGGCAGGCAAAAAGCCCATCGATGCCTACGTGTTCTCCTTCGTCTCCGGCGAGCGGCGCTACCGGGTGATCACACCCAAGTCCTGCGCCAACTTCTGGGTGGAAGAGCAACAGCCCCCTCCCAGGCCTGAACTGGCCCTGCGCTGCAGCGCGCCGACCCAGGCCGGCACGGATACGCTGGTGGAAGTGTGCTGTACCCTGAAGAACGTGGGCGATCTGACGGAGCCCCAGGCCATTCTCGCGCTGCCCTTCCCTGCCGATGCACGGGTGCGCTGCGTGTCCGGTGGCCCGGATGTGAGCGACCCCAGCCGCGTAACCTGGCAATTCCAGCATCTGGAGCCTGGTGCCGAGCGCACAGTCTGTGCCAACTTCACGCCGCTGCGGCCGGGTACCGTCACCTTCGCGGCCACGGCCAGCGCGCAGCGCGCGGCGGGCGTCGCCAGCACCCGGGAAACCCGCGTTCAGGATTGAACACGGGGGAAAGTCTGATTTTCGAGGCGGCCGCGTCATCCACGAGCACAGCCACATCCGGGTGGTTTTGCAGGGCATATAGACCGCGTCGCGCGCGGACTCGGGGCCCAGCCCCCTTCAGCGTGCGTGTGGGGCCGTCACCGATTCCCGCCTTGCGCGCACGACGGTGCCGCCATGGGACCGCAAGTCCGGCAGGAATACGGTCAGCAGACCGATGAGAGGCAGGTAGGAGCACAGCACATAGACCCTTTCCATGCCCCAGTGGTCGGCCAGGCTGCCCAATACGGCGGCCCCGACACCTCCCAGGCCGAAGGCCAGACCAAAGAACAGGCCCGATATGGTGCCCACCCTTCCGGGAACCAGTTCCTGGGCGTAGACCACCATGGCGGGGAAGGCCGAGGCCAGTACGAAACCGATGATCAGGGTCAGCGCCGCCGAGGCGGTCAGGCCCACATGGGGCAGCGCCAGGGTGAAGGGTGCCACACCCAGGATGGACAGCCAGATCACCTGCCTGCGGCCGATGCGATCGCCGATGGGACCACCCAGCAAAGTGCCGGCCGCCACGGCGGAGAGGAAGATGAACAGGTGATATTGGGCCGTGCGCGTGTCGACACCATGGTGCTGCATCAGATAGAAGATGAGATAACTGCTGATGCTGGCCAGATAGAAGAACTTGGAAAACATCAGCGCCAGCAGCACGGCCAGGGTGCGCAGCACCAGAGCGCGCGGCAATACGGCCTGCACCCCGGCCTGGGTCGCCCCGGGTGTGCGGTGCCGGTGGCGATACCACACCCCCACGCCGCCCAGAACGATCATGCCCAGAAGGGCCACCAGGGCGAAACCGGCCAGACTGCCCTGACCATGGGGCAGGACGAACCAGGCCGCGAGCAGGGGTCCGAAGGCAGTCCCCGCGTTTCCTCCCACCTGAAAGATGGACTGCGCCAGGCCGTGCCGCCCGCCCGAAGCCATGCGCGCCACCCGCGAGGCCTCCGGGTGGAATACGGACGAACCGCTGCCCACCAGGGCGGCAGCCAGCAGCAGCAAGGGGAAACTGCTGGCCTGGGAGAGCAGCAACAGACCGGCAAGCGTCAATCCCATGCCGGCCACCAGGGAGAAGGGTCGTGGATGCCGGTCGGTATAGGCCCCCACCAGGGGTTGCAGCAGGGAGGCCGTGCACTGGAAGGCCAGGGTGATCAGCCCGATCTGGGTGAAACTGAGATGCAACCCATATTTGAACAATGGGTAGCTGGCCAGCATTACCGATTGCAGCGTGTCGTTGAGAAAGTGGGAAAAGCTGATGGCACCCAGCACCCTGAAGGCAGTGTGATCGGTGCCGGCATGCGGGGTGTTCATGAGGAAAGCTCGTGTATGGGCAGTGCCACTATAGGGGCACGCGCGTATTCTGTCTGCGGCCACGCGCGGCGCGTCTGTTCCGGGGACGGATCGGGGCCTGCCCGCAAGTCAGTCCTGTCAGCCGAGCCACGGCCTCCCGCGTTCCACAGGCGTCGGCCAGGCTGGGCCGGCCTCATGTGTACCGCACCCTGTTGCTTGACCAAGGAGAACTGCCATGCGCACCACCCTGCTCTGCACCCTGACCCTGTGCGGCCTGATCGTCGCTCCCGCCCATGCCGGCTGGCTGGATGATCTGCAAAAGCGCCTGGGTGAGCTGCAGAAATCCCCATCCACCGCCAGCGCTGGCGTGGGCAGCACGGCGACTGGCGCCCTGACTGAAGAGGAGGTGGTGAAGGGTCTCAAGGAGGCCCTGTCCAAGGGTACCCGGCAGGCCATTGCCCAGCTTGGCAAGGACGGCGGGTTTCTCAACAACCTGGATGTGAGGATTCCCCCGCCGGAAGAACTGCGGAAGGTGGAAAGGCTGCTGCGCACGCTGGGGCAGGACAAATACGCCGATCAGTTTATCGCCACCCTGAACCACGCCGCGGAGAAGGCCGTGCCGGAGGCCGCCAGCCTGTTCGGGGATGCCATCGCACGCATGAGCGTGAGTGATGCGCAGGCCATCCTGCGGGGCCCGGATGACGCCGCCACGCAATACTTCCGCAAGACCAGCGAGGCCAGCCTGAAGGAACGCTTTCTGCCCATCGTCCAGGCGGCCACTGATCAGGCCGGGGTCACCGCGGCCTACAAGGCCCTGCTACAGAAGGCCGGCCCCACGGTGCACCTGCTGGGGGTGGGCGGCACGGACCTGGACCGCTATGTGGACGACAAGGCCGTGGACGGCCTGTTCAAGATGGTGGCCGCCGAGGAAAAACGCATCCGCCAGGACCCTCTGGCGCGCACCACGGACTTGCTCAAGAAGGTGTTTGGCTCCCTGTTCTGATAGGCGGGCGGACCCGGCATGCCCGCGGAAACAGGTTGTAACCCTCCGGCCCCGAGCGGAAATACAACGGATACAGGAACTCGCCAGAATGGGCGCCAGGATCTCCTCCATCGGAGGGATCCGGGCCGCAAACCTTCAAAGGAGTTCACCATGTCCAAGATCCAATCCATCTCCGGCAAGGGCCCGATACTTGCGGGCCTGCTCGCGGGCGCGCTCGCCCTGGCCGCTCCTGCCTACGCCATGCCCGGTGCAGACGGAGCACGGGCCGACTGCAAGGCCAGACTAGCCTGTTCGATGGACAGGCAGGCACAATACCCTGGAGTGCGCCAGGTCAAGCGCGCGCAACGTCTGGCCGATCTGAAAGACAAGCTGCAACTGCGGCCTGAGCAGGAGGCCGCCTGGCAGGATTTCATCCGTGCCATGCCCGACAAGGATCGCACGCGGATCGGGCAACGACCGCCCGCACGCCAGGATTCCACTGGAATGAGCACGCCCGAACGCCTGGATCACATGCTTGCCCGGGCCGAGTGGCGCAAAGCCTTCCTGGTGCGGCGTGCGCAGGTGGTGAAGGACTTCTATGCCCAACTCAGCCCCGCGCAGCAACAGGTGTTCGACAACCAGGCCCGCCTCTGGCGGGCCGGACGGGGTGGGCCTCACCGGCAATGCAATTTCGTCACATCGCGCGCCCAATCCTGATCGTGCCGCAGGCCGGCACGGGTGGAACCTCCACCCGTGCCGGTGCCGTGCAGCCTATCCATCCATGCACCATCAATGCGGCGATGACCTGCCGCCCCCATGGATCCTTCGCTGCGTCCGGGGCGCCGATCATCAAATAGTCAAATTATTCGGTGTCTCCCTGTCGTTCGCCCAAGGTACGCCGCATGATGGCTACCCAGCCCAAGGCCCACACCAGGTGCGTGTCCTTGTCATGACCATGCGTGGTGTCGTAGCCCAGCATGGCACACACACTCCAGCGCGCGCCTTGCAGGCATTTTTCCAGGCCCAGCCGGCGTGCCGCATCCTCCTCCTTCAGGGCATTGCACAGGGCCATGACGGCGCCGAAGAGCGTCGCCCGGTCGATATCCGATTCGGCCGTGGCGGCCAGCCAGACCAGTTGTTCAAATTTGGCAATCGCAAGGGAGGGATCGATCATGCTGGCGCTCTCGGTCGGCAATATGGAATCGCGGGGATCCCACCCGGCCTTTCCAGGCCCGGCCGCCAGTATCGTGCACTCCCGGCTGCTTGCCTACCCCCGTACGGAGGGACGGCATCCGTTCCGCCGTCCGACCTAGAAACCGAGTCGCAGGGCCAAACCCCAAGGTCTGTCGCGTTGCAGACGCGGGTCTTCCTGCGCCCACGCCCCGGCGGGATTCTGCAGCAGTTCCACCCGCCAGCCGGACAGGCTCGCCGTTGGCTTTGCCGACACGGCAAAGTTCGTCCAGCCCAGCAGGGACTGGAGCCCGGAGAACCTCTCCCACGCGCGCTTCATCGATACGCGCCCGCCCAACGCATCACCGTCCACGCGCGCGGCCGACTCCATCACCAGGTTGCTCTCCACGTCCGCCAACGCCGTAGCGGAATGTTTCTGACCGGCGTGAACGGTCTTGCCTTCCTTGGCCAGACCCACCCCCGGCATACCCGTCATCACCGCCACACCCATGAGCATCGCCTTGCGCTTCATGCCAGCCTCCGGAATCAGAACCGAGCACTTTGTATATAGTCCGCATAGATCGAAAGTGGAGTGTGGACCGGACCACGACAACGGGCGCGCGCAGGCTGGCGCCTGGTCCGATGGGTGCCCTCAGGCCGCACTCAGGCCTGAGCCGCGGAGGCCGGCATGCCGACGGCCGACCCCCGCGCTTCCGGCACCCTGGCATGCAGGGTGGCCAGACGATAGATTTCCAGCAGATCCCGTTCGTCGATATCCATGTAGGTATCGATCTGCGACAGGGCATAGACCAAATCGCTGTGCGCGATGAGCAGCTTTTCCTGCTGACCGGCCACATGGCTGCCGTCCGCCGGCCCAAGCCTGGCCAGCCAGAGGGGATAGCGCCGGTGCTGGAAGGGCGCATTGAACAACATGCCCACACTCAGCAAGACCAGCACATTGATCAACACCGGCATCACCAGAAAGATGTAACCCAGGGTCTGTACCGGTTCGCCACCCATGACCACAGCCAGGGCCGCGGCGCCACCGGGAGGGTGCAGGCAGCGGGCGTAATACATGACCACGATGGACAGGGCCACGGCCAGGGCGGCCGCACTCAGGGTGTCCTGGATGTACAGCGCGCAGGTAATGCCAATGGTGGAAGAGAGCAGATGCCCCCCCAGAATCGCCCAGGGCTGGGACAACGGGCTGTGCGGCGCGGCAAACAACAGGACGGCCGATGCCCCCATGGAGGTCACCACCAGGGCTACGCCATGGGCGTCCAATACCCCCTGGCTGACGACCAGCAGACCCATGATCCCCAAAAAAGCCCCCAGGGCGGACAGGAATTTTTCCCCATGGCTGGCCGGATGGGGATTGTCCCGGACCCAGCGTACCCACGCTTCCTTTAGGCCCATGCGTTATTTTCCTTCCTTGTGTGCGTGCCGGTGTGGAGCGCGGACACTTTGGCCCTTGAGCCCGGATGAGTCCCCTACGGCCCCGGAATTGGGCATGCCGGCAAGCCTGCAGACCTGTCCCAGGTAGCCCGACGGAAAGAGCTCGTGCAGTTTCCTGGCGGCCTGGTCACCCCAGCGATGCGCGAGATGGTCGACGACTTGGCGCGCATCCGGAATAACCCGGTGGGCCTCCTGGAACTCGCGCACGAAACGCAGCACCTCCCAGTGATCATGGCTGAGGAGGATGTTTTCCCTGCCTGCCAGGATCGTGGCCACGGCCACGTTCCAGTCCGCCGGATCCAGCAGGAAGCCCTCTTCATCCAGGGCAGGCAATGCTTGACGCGCAGTGTTTGCCATGGCCAGAGGACGTTCCATCAGTCAGCAAGGCGCGTAGTGTATAGAAAATGCTTATATTCTTATAATGATTTAATTTGCTTAAATGTATCGTTGTTGTCGATATTATGGCCATGGATACGGAACTTGCCCGAACCTTTCTGGCGGTGGCCGCCGCCGGCAATTTCGTGGGCGCGGCGGAACGCCTGCACGTCACCCAGTCGACCGTCAGTGTACGCATCCAGACCCTGGAAGCGCAGATGGGCGCGCGCCTTTTCCGGCGTGGCCGCGGCGGCGCCGAACTGACTTCCGCGGGACAACGATTCCTGCGCCACGCCAAGGCCCTGTTGCGCACCCTGGAACAGGCTCGTCACGAAGTGCGCCTGCCCAGCGGCTTCAGCGCCAGCCTGACCTTGAGCGGTCGCATCGCCCTGTGGGAGGGTTTCCTGCCGCAATGGGCCGACTGGATGCGTGCGAGCCAGCCGGACATCTCCCTGCGCCTGGAGAGCGGCTTCGAGGAAGACATCATGCTGGGGCTGTCCCAGGGCAGCGTCGACATCGGCGTGATGTATACCCCGGAGCACCGTCCGGCCCTGGCGGTGGAACGCCTGTTCGACGAATCCCTCGTCCTGGTGAGCAGCGATCCCTCCCGACACTGGCCGGATCCAGGGTATATCCATGTGGACTGGGGTACGGAATTCCATATCCAGTTCGCCGCGCGCTTTCCCGAGTTGGATACCTCGGCCCGTACCGCCAACATCGGCTGGCTGGGCATGCAACTCATCCTCGCCCATGGCGGCTCTGGTTATTTTCCGGAACGCATGGCACGTCGCTTCATCAATCAGGGACGCCTGTGGCGCTTGGAGGAAAGCCCCCTCATCACCCTGTCGGCCTATATGGTCTTTCCTCTGGACCGGGATGACCCGGCCCTGCTGAAGGGCGTGGCCAGGCTTCGGGAATTGGGCGCAGAGGAACAGGTCCGACGCGGCGCGAGCTAGGCCGCCGCCCACACCCCGGACCAGTCCAGCGCGGGAATCCGTTGGGGCAGGTGGGCATATTCCCGAATGGCGAACTCGGCACGTGAGGTATCTCGTATCCGATGTTCGTCCATCGGCGATCCCGTGGCCTGCAGGAGGCTGACCACATAATCGGGGCGGGCGTGGTGCTCGAACCAGCGCGTCACCAGGGCCACCTCCCGGTTCGCAAGGCGCACCACGGTACCCGGGGGGTAGTAGCCCATGCCGTGGCGCAGGGCCAGCAGGGTCGAGCCGTCCAGCTTGCCGCGCTCGCGCCGGAAGAGCTCGCGCAATGCCTGGCGGGGTGGACGCCCGCTGCGGTGATGGCGATGGCTCAGAAAGGCACACCATACATCCGCCGTGCGCAGAATGCGTGCCTCCAGGGTTATGGCGGGGTCGGAGATGCCGAAGGGGTATCCGCTGCCATCCAGATTCTCATGATGCTGCCCTACCGCCATGAGCCAGCGTGCATCGCGTACACCCAGACGCGCCAGGGTTTCGGCGGCGTGCCAGGCATGCATGCGCAGCCTCGCGCCGCTCGCGGCATCGGGCTTATTGCCCTGGCGGGAGAGTTGGTCCTGCAGTTCGTGGACGCTCGGATTCATGGTGAGGGCCGCGCACGCCAAGAGGTGTTGATCCTCCAGCGTCAGCCCCATTTCCCGCGCCAGCAGTATGCCCACGGCCGCCACGTGCAGGCTGTGCCGACGCGCCAGGCTGGGCATGTCCAGCAGATTGGGCATGCCGATGCTCAGTTCAGGATGTCCCCGCGCCAGGTGGCAAAGCATGTCGGCCAGGCTAACGATGGCCCGGATGTCCAGATCAGCGTGGGCATCCAACAGTGCATCATAGCGAAGGGCGATCTCCCACAGGGTGTGATAGGCGGATGCCCGGTCGCCGGCACCCGACGAGGCGGGGCTCGAGCGGATCGGGCCGCGTCCCGTACGCGGGGCGACCGATGCGTCCGCGACGTCATCACGGGCCACCCACGCCACCCACCGCCTGCCGACATCGGGCGCCGGGAATTCGTGCGGGTACGGTTCCGCTGCGTCGGGGGGACGGCTGCGCATGCCCTGTCTCCGAAGAGATACGGAGCCATTCTAGGGAAGCGCTGATTTGCGGGTCAACTCTGTCATGAAGCGCCGTCCCCAGAGTTATCATGGCGCGCAGCATGACGGCCCTCGAACCACTCCGTGTATGCCTGGCGGCCCGCATGCCTCCCGCTGGACGGCAGGATTCAGGCGAAGCTCAGCGATTCAGGTAGCGATGGTCATCAAAGGTGGCCACCCACTCGGGGCGCCATACCACCATGATAGTGATGAGCATGCCGGTGAGAAAGGCCTCGCTCCAGGCGATGAGCAGGAAATAGGGCAGATACTCGCCGCGCAGATAATCCAGGCTGTAGGCCCCGGACAGGGCAATGAAGGCCGTGGAGAACAGCCCAACCATCAGGATGGCAACGGCGGCGCCAAAAAAGGCGTTGAGAAAGATGTAGATGAACAGGTGGTTGGGCAGCCGCCCGTCCACCAGGCGGAAGATGGACCAGCTCACGCCCACGGGCAATGCCCCCAGCATCAGCCAGTTGACGGCAAAGGCCGCGAATTCACCCTGCCACACGCTCAGGGCCGCGGTGATGAGTCCCACGGACAGCAGCGCGAACAGGGGCCGGAACATGAGGGTCAAGGCCGTGGCTCCCAGCAAATGGAAGGCAAGTCCGGGTTTGATGCCCGTCTTGATGAGCCACAGCCCCAGCACCGCCACGGTCGCCCCGAGAAACACATTCAGGTTGGCGCGGTCCCGGAGCATGAACCAGGCCGCACGTCGGGCCACCAGCAACATCAGAACCAGGGCCAGCAGCCAGCTGAGCTGGAGCCAGGGCGCGGGTATGTGGGCGGAGAGCAGCTGCATGCCGAAGAAGTGGGTTGCGTGACCTCGAGTAGAATACCGAATTAATTAGACATCACTAATGGACTCCGTGATGCGGCTTGCCCTCTTCGATCTGGACAACACCCTGCTGGCCGGGGACTCGGACTTCGAATGGGCCCAATACCTGATCGAACGCGGCGTGCTGGACGGCGAAGTCCATGCCGCGCGCAACCAGACCTTCTACGACCAATACAAGGCCGGCACCCTGGATATCCACGAGTTCCTGGATTTCCAGCTCAAGCCCCTGGCGCGGCATGACCGCGCCCAGCTGGATGCCTGGCACACCGATTTCATGCAGCGCAAGGTGCTGCCCATGGTGGCAGCCGGCACCCGAGCGCTGCTGGACAGGCACAGGGAACACATACGCATCATCATCACCGCCACCAACAGCTTCGTCACGGCGCCGATCGCCCACCATCTGGGGGTGGAACACCTGATCGCCACCGAGCCGGAGCAGCATGCCGGACGGTTCACGGGGCGGGTCGCGGGTATCCCTGCCTTCAAGGATGGCAAAGTGGCACGCCTGGAACAGTGGCTGGCGAACCGGGGCAGTGCCTGGGCCATGGTGCAGGAAAGCTGGTTTTACAGCGACTCCATCAATGACCTCCCCCTGCTGGCGCTGGTGCACCATCCCGTGGCGGTCGATCCGGACACCGCCCTGCGGGCCCATGCCGCGCGGCACGCCTGGCCGGTCATCAGCCTGCGCGGAAGCTGAGCCCACGCCACTGGCGCCTCGCTGCGCTGGAGGCAGCGGGCCTGGGCGGCACCCGCCCGGGGCCGGCGGGAATGAGGCCCACACCATGCAGGGGGTGTTTTCTTACTTGCCGGGATGCGCATATGATGAAACGCACCTTCCCCAAACCAAAGCAAGGAGACAGACCATGAAAGTGCAGGCCTCACTTGTCGCGCTGACGCTGATGCTGGGAACGGTGTTCGGGCCTCCTGCCCGCGCCGCCGATGCCATCGTCATCAAGTTCTCCCATGTGGTGGCCCCCAACACGCCCAAGGGCAAGGCCGCGGATTACTTCAAGAAACTTGCCGAGGAACGTACCAAGGGCCGGGTGAAGGTGGAGGTGTATCCCAACTCCCAGCTCTACAAGGACCGCGAGGAAATCGAGGCCCTGCAGCTGGGAGCCGTACAGATGCTGGCCCCCAGCCTGTCCAAGTTCGGTCCCCTGGGCGTGCGTGCCTTTGAATTGTTCGACCTGCCCTATATCTTCCCCAACAAGGAGACCCTGTACCGGGTCATGGACGGGGAGATCGGCAAGAAGCTGTTCAAACTGCTCGAACCCAAGGGCATCATCGGGCTGGAATACTGGGACAACGGTTTCAAGCACATGAGCGCCAACAGGCCTTTGCGCAAGGTGGAGGACTTCAAGGGGCTGAAGATGCGCATCCAGTCCTCCAAGGTACTGGAAGCCCAGATGAAGGCCCTGGGAGCCAATCCACAGGTGATGGCCTTCTCCGAGGTCTATTCCGCCCTGCAGCAGGGCGTGGTGGATGGTACGGAAAACCCCATCTCCAACCTCTACACCCAGAAGATGCACGAGGTGCAGAAACACCTGACCCTGTCGCAGCATGGCTATCTGGGCTACGCCGTCATCGTCAACAAGAACTTCTGGAATGGCCTGCCCGACGACCTGCGCAAGACCCTGGAAAAGGCCATGCAGGACGCCACGCGCTACGAGCGCGAGATCGCCCAGAAGGAAAACGACGATGCCCTGGCCGCGGTGCGCAAGGCCGGCACCACCGAGGTTTATCTGTTGCCCCTGCAGGAGCGCCTGAATTGGTGGAAGGTCCTGCTGCCGGTACACAGGGAGTTCGAAGACAAGATCGGGCGTGACCTGATCCAGGCGGCCTATCGTGTGGCCGCGGATGTCGAAAGGGAGGGCAAGGACAAGTAGACCCGCGGGGGATCGACATGATCAACCGTGTGCTGGACCGCCTGGAGGAGTGGCTGATCCTCTCCTTCATGGCGGTGGCCACCCTCACCACCTTCGTGTCCGTGGCCCTGCGCTATGTCATGGGCACGGGCTTCACCTGGGCCACGGAACTCACCATCTACCTGTTCATCTGGATGGCCAAGTTCGGCGCCGCCTATGGCGTGCGCACCGGCATCCATGTGGGCGTGGACTATGTGGTGGAACGCGCGAAAGGCAGGACACGCACCGCCCTGATCAGTACCGGCCTGGGACTGGGGATCCTGTTCACGGGTGTGGTGGCCTTTCTGGGGGGGCGCTGGGTAGTGTTCGTCCACGGCACGGGACAGGTGTCGCCGGACCTGGAATGGCCCATGTGGATCATCTATCTGGCCATCCCCCTGGGCTCCGGCCTCATGTGCTACCGCTTCATCCAGGCCCTGGCAGGATTCCTGCGTACCGGCGATACCGTCAACGCCGGTCCGAGCCATGAATATCGCGAGGCCACGGGCAAGGAGCCGCCATGACCGCACTCATCATCATGATCATCCTGATGCTGCTGCTCATCACCGGCACCCCCATCTCCATTGCCCTGGGCATGACGGTGCTGGCCTTCCTGGTGTTCTTCTCGTCCTTCGACATGGTGACGGTGAACATCATCTCCCAGCGCCTGTTCACCGGCCTGGAAAGCTTCGCCATCATGGCCGTACCCTTCTTCGTGCTGGCCGGCGCCTTCCTCACCGATGGCGGCGTGGCCCGCCGCATCATCAATTTTGCCGTGAACCTGGTGGGCTGGATGCCGGGCGGCTTGGCCATGGCCTCGGTGCTGGCCTGTGCCTTTTTCGCCACCATGTCGGGTTCCAGTCCCGCCACCGTCATGGCCATCGGCTCCATCATGCTGCCGGCCATGATGCAACAGGGCTACCCCAAGGGGTTCAGCACCGCCGTCATCGCCAGCTCCGGCAGCCTGGGCATTCTCATCCCGCCCTCCATCGTGCTCATCATCTACGCCGTGGCCACTTCCGAGTCCGCCGGCAAGCTGTTCGTGGCCGGGGTGGTGCCGGGTATCCTGCTGGCCATGGTGCTCATGGGCACGACCTTGTTCTACGCCAAGAAGCACAACTTTCCCACCGTGCCCCGCGCCAGCTTCAAGGAGGTGGTCAAATCCTTTGTGGATTCCTTCTGGGGCCTGATGCTGGTGGTCATCGTCCTGGGCGGCATCTACGGTGGCATCTTCACCCCCACGGAGGCGGCGGCGGTATCGGCGGTCTATGCCTTTGTGTGCGCCGTCTTCATCTACCGCAGCCTGCCTCCGCGGGATATCGGCAAGGTGCTTTTGCACGCGGCCAATACTTCGGCCATGCTGATGTACATCATCACCAACGCCATATTGTTCAACTTTCTCCTCACCTCGGAGCAGATCCCCCAGACCCTGGCCCAGTGGGTGACGGACCAGAACCTGGTGGCCTGGCAATTCCTCATCGTGGTGAACCTGGTCCTGCTGCTGGCGGGCCAGTTCATGGAACCCAGTTCCATCATCCTCATCCTCGCGCCCCTGTTCCTGCCCATTGCCCACCATCTGGGCATCGATCCCATCCACCTGGGCATCATCATGACCGTCAACATGGAAATCGGCATGCTCACGCCGCCGGTTGGCCTCAATCTCTATGTCGCCAGCCACCTGTCCAAGATGGGCCTGACCGCGGTGAGTCGCGCAGCCCTGCCCTTCGTGGGCGTGATGCTGATCTACCTCATGCTCATCACCTACGTGCCGGAAATCAGCCTATGGCTGGTGGACCTGCTCTATCCGGACGCGGTCTCCACCGCCCCTGCGACAGCCGGGCAGGTGTTCGACTGACCGCCCGGTCTCCCTTGTTGCCGTTTCGGCAATAAATGGTAAGTTGTGAAGACGCTCACTGTCTTATCCAGGGATAGTGGGATAAAGTGCGGGAGCTGATGCAATTTCGATCATTTCGTACCTCTGTCACAGCATTTCGTGCCCATTTCTTCATAACCCATCATCAGGAGTCCATGATGCGTAAAACCCTTGTTTCCCTGAGCGCCGTGAGCGCTGCCCTCATGTGCGCGGGCCTGATCAACGCCCATGCCGCGGGAACCTTCTACGACCCCACCAATGAGGCCAGCGGATCCGGCAAGACCGTCGGCTACGAGTTGTACAAGACCATCGGCTGCCCGGGCCAGGGTCTGCTGGACAGGGGTTGCCAGGTTCAGCAGCCCGTTGCCAAGCCCACCCCACCCGTCAAGCCGGCGCCGGTCGTCGAAAAGGCCGCGCCTGCCTGCCCGCTGCCCCCTGGGGCCGTCTCGGGCGACAAGATCCCTTCCAATGCCAAGGCGGGTGAGTGCTTCGCCAAGGTGGTGCGACCTGCCACGTTCCGTACCGAGACCGTGCGCAAGCTCGTGAAGGAAGCCAGCGAGCGTATCGAAACCGTGCCGGCCCAATATGAAACCGTGAAGGAAAAGGTGGTGGTGAAGGAGGCGGGCGAGCGCATCGAGATCCTGCCTCCCGTCTACAAGGCCGTGAAGGTGCGCGTGCAGAGCGAAGAGGTCCAGGAAGTGGTGCCCGCCGTCTACGGCATGGTCAAGGAACGCGTGCTGGTGAAAGAAGCCAGCACCCGTCTGGAAGAAGTACCCGCGGTATATGAGGAAGTGCAGGAAAAGGTCATGGTGAAGCCGGCCAGCCGCAACGCCATCGAGGTGCCGGCCGTGTATGAGACCGTGACCGAGCGCAAACTGGTGCGGGAGGCCTACACCACCTGGAAGCCCGGCACGCAGACCGCCATCCAGCGCCTCGATCCGACCACGGGCGAGATCATGTGTCTGGTGGAGGTACCTGCCGAATATCAGGATGTGACCCGTCAGGTACTGAAGACACCGGCCTCCGTGCGCTACGAGGACATTCCGGCGGAATACCAGACCGTGACCAAGACCGTGCTGAAGACCCCGGCCACCACCCGTACCGTGGAGATCCCCGCGGAGTATGCCGAGCGTGAGGTCGAGAAACTGATCACACCGGCCACGACCGTCACCAAGGTGGTGCCCGTGGATTACGAGCGCGAAATCATGACCATGGTGCAGCCCGCCACCGAGAAGCGCATCCCCGTGCCAGCCGAGTACACCGAGCGGGAGGTGACCAAGCTGGTGGCACCCGCCAAGGAAGTGCGTGTCGCCATCCCCGCCGAGTATGCCGACGTGCCCCAGGAGGTCCTGGTATGCCCGGTGCAGGAGTACTGGACCCAGGTGTTGTGCGACGTGAACGCCACACCCGCCAAGATCACGGAAATCCAGAAGGCCCTCAAGGCCGCCGGTTTCGACCCCGGCGGCGAGACGGGTAACCTGGATGCCGCCACCATGCGTGCGGTGGGTGAATTCCAGAAGTCCAAGGGTCTGCCCGTGGATGGCTACCTGGGCATCGAAACCGTCAAGGCCCTGGGGGTATCTCCCAACTGACTCCTGACCGGGACCCCAGCCCCGTGAACCGGGGGAAAAACGGCGCGGCATCTGCCGCGCCGTTTTTTATTCTTCTGTCCTGCAAGCCCATCAAGCTTCGGCAGCGTCCTCCCTCGTCTCGCACATGCCGGCCTCCGGCACGGAGGAGGCGTGTGGATCTTCCGGTCCGACCCGTTCCCGCCGGCGCTTTTCCCGCTCCACCCTGGACCGGAATTGGGGTGTGCGCACCGCCTTGGCTACCGGGTCGCGAGGCCGACGGGGCGGGCCCGAAGCACGTTTCGATCCCCGCACGGCCTAATCCCGTTTGTAGATGTCTTCAAAGCGCACGATATCGTCTTCGCCCAGATAGCTGCCAGACTGTACCTCGATGAGGTGCAGAGGCAGCTTGCCCGGGTTGTCCAGACGGTGGGTGGAACCCAGGGGAATGTAGGTGGACTGGTTCTCCGACAGGATCATGACCCGGTCGTCGCAGGTGACCCGGGCGGTACCGGACACCACCACCCAGTGCTCGGCACGATGATGGTGCATCTGCAGAGAGAGCTTTTCACCGGGCTTGACCATGATGCGCTTGACCTGGAATCGCTCACCCGCATCGATGCCCTCGTACCAGCCCCAAGGGCGGTAGACGCGGGTATGGAACTCATGCTCGCTGCGCCCGCTGCGCTTCAGGTGTTCCACCACCTGCTTCACTTCCTGGGTCCGGTTGCGATCCGCCACCAGGACCGCATCCGGCGTTTCCACGACGATGAGGTCGTGCACACCGATGGCGGCCACCATGCGGGATTCGGCGCGCACCAGGCTGTTGTGCACGTCCACCAGATGGACATCACCCCGTGCCACATTGCCGGCGGCATCCTTGCCGCCCACGTCCCACAGCGCGGACCAGGCACCGATGTCGTTCCAGCCCATGCTGACGGGTACCACGGCGGCCCGTTTGGTGCGCTCCATGATCGCGTAGTCGATGGAGTCGGTGGGGCAGGCCGCGAACGTGTCCCTGTCCAGGCGACAGAAATCCAGGTCGTGCACACCGGCACGGAGGGACGCCTCGCAGGCACCGAGGATGTCCGGGCGGTGCTGCCGCAGCTCCTGGATGAACTGACTGCAACGGAACAGAAACATGCCGCTGTTCCAGAAATAGCCGCCCTCCGCCAGGAAGGTCTCCGCCTTGTCCCGTGACGGCTTTTCCACGAAGCGGGCCACACGATAGGCCCCGCCAACCTCCAGGGTCTCGCCCTGCTGGATGTAGCCATAGCCGGTCTCCGGCGCATCGGGCACGATGCCGAAGGTGGCAAGGCAGCCCGCCTCCACCGCCCGCAGGGCCGTGGCGATGGCGTTGTGGAAGGCGGCCACGTCACGGATCAGATGATCGGCTGGCAGCAGCAGCATCGTCGCCTCCGGGTCCTGCTGCAGCAGGTGCAGGGCGGCCACGGCGGCGGCGGGCGCGGTATTGCGGCCCACGGGTTCCAGGAAGATGCCCGTGGCTTGCATGCCGATCTCCCGCAACTGCTCGGCGATGAGGAAACGGTGGTCGTCGTTGCAGATCACCAGAGGGGCGCCCATATCCGGCACACCGGACAGACGCAGCAGCGTCTCCTGCACCATGGTGCGCTCCCCGGCCAGGGGCAGGAGCTGTTTGGGCAGGGCGGCCCGCGACATGGGCCACAGGCGGGTACCGGAACCACCGGAAAGAATGACGGGATAGAGGCTCATAGGGCTTTCTCTTGCAGGGTTCTGCTCCGTTGTTCCGGCGAATACCAGAAATCCATGGCATCCCGGTATACCGGCCCGCATCGGCGTGACATGCGACGGGATTCCATACCGGTCTTATTCGGCCTTATCCAGACAAAGCTTGAGGGCGTCGCGCCAGGGCGGCAGGCGCAGGCCGAACACCCGTGCCAGCTTGCCGTTGTCCAGACGTGAATTCAGGGGACGGTGGGCCGGCGTGGGGTAGTCGGTGCTGGGAATGGGCAGCAAGCGCGGTGGTGCCGCCAAGCCCTCCCAATCCAGGATGGCCTGCGCGAAGCCATACCAGGAGGTCTCGCCGGCATTGGTCATGTGATACACACCCCAGGGCTCCGGCCGGTCGGCGCCCCGCAAGGGCGAGGCCAACTGGGCCAGCACCTGGGCAGTGGCTTCCGCCAGGCCGCGGCACCAGGTGGGCGCGCCCACCTGGTCGTCGACGATCTTCAATTCCGGCCTCTCCCGCACCAGCCGGCGCATGGTGAGCAGGAAGTTGGTGCCCCGGGCACCGTACACCCAGGAAGTGCGAAAGATGAGATGGTGACAGCCGCTGGCGATGATGGCCTGCTCGCCGGCCAGCTTGGTGGCGCCGTAGACATTGACGGGAGCGGTGGGGTCATTCTCCTTCCAAGGCGAGATGCCGCCACCACCGAAAACGTAGTCCGTGGAGTAGTGCACCAGCAGGGCGCCGGATTTCGCCGCCGCCTCCGCCAGGATGCCGGGGGCCTCGGCATTCACCTTGCGGGCCAGATCCGGCTCGCGCTCCGCCTGGTCCACGGCGGTGTAGGCGGCCGGGTTGACGATGAGGCGGGGCCGGACCTCCGCCAGTGCGCGGCGGATGGCGTCCGGGTCCGCCAGATCCATGGCCCGGGAATCCATGGCCACCACCTGGCCCAGGGTGGCCAGGGTACGGTGCAGTTCCCAGCCCACCTGACCGTTGGCGCCGGTGAGCAGGATGCGGGTCGGCGGGGCGTTCACGGATAGACCTCCGCATCCTTGAGGCAGGGTTGGCCCTGGTCCTTGGCAGAAAGTGTGGGCACGCCCTGCAGGGGCCATTGCACGCCGATGTCCGGGTCGTCCCAGCGGATGCCCCGGTCCCATTCCGGCGCATAGTAGGCGCTGGCCTTGTAGAGGAAATCGGCTGTGTCCGACAGCACCAGGAAGCCATGGCCGAAGCCCGGGGGGATCCACAGCATGCGATGGTTGTCGGCGGAGAGTTCATAACCTACCCACTTGCCGAAACGAGGAGAGGACCGCCGCAGGTCCACGGCCACGTCGAACACCGCGCCGCTCACCACGCGCACCAGCTTGCCCTGGGGCTGATGGAGTTGGTAATGCAGGCCCCTCAACACCCCCTGGGCGGAGCGGGAGTGGTTGTCCTGCACGAAGTCCAGGTCCAGGCCCAGGCTGGCAAAACTGTTCCGGTTCCAGCTTTCCAGGAAGAAGCCCCGGGCATCGCCGAACACCTTGGGTTCCAGCAACAGCACGTCGGGGAGCCCGGTCTCGATGACCCGCATCAGAACACCTTCTCGTCGAGCATGGACAGCAGGTACTGGCCATAGCCGTTCTTCTTCAGGGGCTCGGCCAGGCGGAGCATCTGCTCCGCCGTGATGTAGCCCTGGCGGTAGGCGATCTCCTCCGGGCAGGCCACCTTGAGGCCCTGGCGCTTCTCGATGGTCTGGATGAACAGCCCGGCCTCCAGCAGGGATTCGTGGGTGCCGGTATCCAGCCAGGCGTGGCCCCGGCCCATGATGGAGACGTTGAGCTCGCCCCAGGCCAGATACTGGCGGTTGACGTCGGTGATCTCCAGTTCGCCCCGGGGGGAGGGTTTCAGGGTGCGGACGATATCCACCACGCGGGTGTCGTAGAAATACAGGCCGGTGACGGCGTAATGGGACTTGGGTCGGACGGGCTTCTCCTCCAGGCTCACGGCCCGGCCCTGGGGACCGAATTCCACTACGCCGTAGCGTTCCGGGTCATGCACCCGATAGGCGAAAACGGTGGCGCCCTGCCCGCCTTCACCGGCCGCCTTCAGGTCCTTGGCCAAGTCGTGGCCGTAGAAAATGTTGTCACCCAGCACCAGGGCACTGGGGTGGCCACCGATGAAATCTGCGCCGATGACGAAGGCCTGGGCCAGGCCGTCCGGGCTGGGCTGCACCGCGTAGCTCAGGTGGATGCCCCACTGACCCCCATCGCCCAAGAGCTGGGCAAAACGCGGCGTATCCTGCGGCGTGGAGATGATCAGGATGTCCCGCATGCCCGCCAGCATCAGTGTGGTGAGCGGGTGGTAGATCATGGGCTTGTCGTAGATGGGCAGCAGTTGCTTGGACACCGCCAGGGTGGCGGGGTACAGACGGGTGCCACTGCCACCGGCGAGGATGATTCCCCGGCGCTGCATGCTCAATTCCTCCCCGCGTAGTTGGTGTCGAGCCACTTGCGGTATTCGCCGCTCGCCACGTCTTCCACCCAGTCCATGTGCTCCAGATACCACTGCACCGTCTTGCGGATGCCGGTCGCGAAGGTCTCCGCCGGCCTCCAGCCCAGCTCGCGATGGATCCTGGTGGCATCGATGGCGTAGCGGCGGTCGTGGCCCGGGCGGTCCGTGACGTAGGTGACGAGCCGCTGGTAGGGACCGGCCGGGTCAGGGCGCATCTCGTCCAGCAGGGTGCACACCCTTTCGACGATCTCGATATTGGGCATCTCGTTCCAGCCCCCCACGTTGTAGACCTCTCCCGGTCTGCCCTTGTCCAGCACCTCCAGGATGGCCGTGCAGTGGTCACTCACATACAGCCAATCACGCACGTTCATGCCGTCACCATAGATGGGCAGGGGCTTGCCCCGGGTGGCGTTGAGGATGATGAGCGGAATGAGCTTCTCGGGAAACTGGTAGGGGCCGTAGTTGTTGGAGCAGTTGGTGGTAAGGGTGGGCAGACCGTAGGTGTGGTGGTAGGCACGCACCAGGTGGTCGGAGGCGGCCTTGCTGGCCGAGTAGGGGCTGTTGGGGGCGAAGGGGGTGTCCTCGGTGAAGGGGGCATCTTCCTGGCCCAGGGAGCCGTAGACCTCATCGGTGGACACATGCAGGAAGCGGAAGGTGGTCTTCTCCGCCTCGGGCAGATTCATCCAATGGCCCCGTGCCTCCTCCAGCAGGTGAAAGGTGCCCACCACATTGGTCTGGATGAAGTCCTCCGGACCATGGATGGAACGGTCCACATGGGATTCGGCGGCGAAGTTGACGATGGCCCGGGGCCGGTGCAGGGCCAACAGCTTGCCCACCAGCTCCCGCTCGCCGATATCCCCCTTGATGAATATGTGGCGCGGATCATCCCTGAGACTGTCCAGGTTGCGCGGGTTCCCCGCGTAGGTGAGCTTGTCCAGGTTGAGGACCGGTTCATCATGCTGCCGCAGCCAGTCCAGGACGAAGTTGGCGCCGATGAAACCCGCGCCGCCGGTGACCAGAATCATGTCGTACCTCGTGTATAGCCATGGGGGTTCATGGACTGCCAGCGCCAGGCATCGGCGCACATGGCCTGCAAGCCCCGTTCGGCACGCCAGCCCAGCTCTTGCAGCGCCTTGTCCGCATCGGCCCAGCACTGGGCCACATCCCCTGCCCGCCGGGGTGCGAAGCGGTACGCCACGGGCCGGCCCGATGCCTGTTCCATGGCATGTACCATGTCCAGCACGCTATAGCCCCGACCAGTGCCCAGGTTCCAGACGCCCACCCCCGGGCCCTCGGCCAGTTTCTCCAGCGCCTTCACATGGCCCCGGGCCAGGTCCACCACGTGGATGTAGTCCCGCACTCCGGTACCGTCCGGCGTGGGGTAGTCGTTGCCGAAGACGCTCAGGAATTCCCGCCGGCCCACCGCCACCTGGGTGATGTAGGGCATGAGGTTATTGGGGATGCCCTGGGGGTCCTCGCCGATCCGACCGCTCTCGTGCGCGCCAACCGGGTTGAAGTAGCGCAGCAGGGCCACGCGCCACGCGGGGTCGGCAATGGCCAGGTCCTGGAGGATCTTCTCGATGAACAGTTTGCTGGTGCCGTAGGGGTTGGTGGTGCCGCCCACGGGAAAGTCCTCGCGGATGGGTACGCTGGCCGGATCGCCATACACCGTGGCGGAGGAGCTGAAGACGATGCTCTTCACCCCGGCGGACTGCATGGCCTCGAACAGGGTGAGGCTGCCGCGGATGTTGTTGTCGTAGTACAGCAGGGGCTTGGCCACCGACTCGCCCACCGCCTTGAGACCGGCGAAGTGGATCACCGCGTCGATGTCGTGCCGGCGGAACAGAGTATCCAGCCCTGAACGGTCACGGATGTCGCCTTCGATGAAGATCAGGTCCCGGCCGGTGAGGGCCTGCACCCGCGCCAGGGCCTCCGGGCTGCTGTTGCAAAGGTTGTCCAGCACTACCACGTCGTAGCCGGCCTGCAGGAATTCCAGACAGGCATGGGAACCGATATAGCCCGCGCCGCCGGTGACCAGGATGGTTTTCATGCTCGTTGTCTCCCAAAACTGATGGAATGCCGCGCTCACCCATTGGCTGGCCGGATTCCGGTCCGATGGCAGCTGTCTGCCTCAGTCGAATACTACCGTCTTGTTGCCGTACACCAGGATACGGTTGTCGATGTGCCACTTCACTGCCCGGGAGAGCACCACCTTCTCCAGGTCCGCCCCCTTCTGCACCAGGTCCTCCAGATCGTCGCGGTGGCTGATGCGGGTCACGTCCTGCTCGATGATGGGGCCGTCATCCAGCACCTCCGTGACATAGTGACTGGTGGCGCCGATGAGCTTCACGCCCCGCTCGAAGGCCCGCTGGTAAGGCTTGGCGCCGTGGAAGGCGGGCAGGAAGGAATGGTGGATGTTGATGATGCGGTTGGGATAGTGGCTGATGAAATCGCGGGAAAGCACCTGCATGTAACGGGCCAGGACGATGAAGTCCACGTGGTGGGCCGCCAGCAGTGCCTGCTGCTGGGCTTCGGCATCCGGCTTGATGGCCTTGTTCACCGGGATGTGCCGGAAAGGGATGCGATAGGCCTCCGCCAGCCAGTGGGTATCCGGGTGGTTGCTGATGATGAGGGGGATGTCGCAGTACAGCTCCCCGGCATGCTGGCGGTAGAGCAGGTCCGCCAGGCAGTGATCGAACCTGGACACGAAGATGGCCATGCGCGGCCTGACGCTGGCCAGGGCAAGACGCCAGTCCATCTGGTGCGCGGCGGCCACGGGCGCGAAGGTCTCGGCGAACCGGTGCAATCCCAGGGTAAAGCCCTCCAGGGCCCACTCCACCCGCATGAGAAACAGACCCGCCTCGCTGTCCTGGTGCTGGTCCGCGTGCAGGATGTTGGCGTCGTGCGCCAGCAGGAAGTTGGCGATGGCAGCCACCAGTCCCTTCTTGTCGGGACAGGCGATGAGCAGGACGGCGGTGTTGCGCATGGCATGAGCGGTATGGCAAAGCTGCCATCATAGCAAGGCCGGGCTACCCGGCCCGCGCCGGCTATCTGCGCCCGGCACATGGCCTGCCGACAGGGCGGCCAGGCCTTGGACAGCATCGCGGCTTGCACCCACCGGTACCGACGAGCCCCCATACAGTGTGAATATTCCATGTGTGCTGATACAAAGTTACCAAGACGGCATACGGGGCAACATGAAATAACTCTTGAGTCGCACGTTCGGTATCCAGACGGCTTCACCCGAAATTCCTTCATCCATTTGAGGAGACAGTCATGTCTATCCAGACTTCCAGAACCATCCTATCCTCCCTGATCACCGCCGTAGTGCTGGCCACGACTCTGCCCGCCATGGCTGCCGAGCCGCAGCAAGGCGCCACGGCCACGCAAACCCGGGTCAAGACGGTCTACCACATCAACGATTCCACCCGCGCCCGTATTCTCATGCGCAACATGGAGAACCACCTCGACGCCGATCCGAGCGCCAAGCTCGTGCTGGTGGCCCATGGCAAGGGCATCGACTTCCTGCTGGACGGTGCCAAGGACGACAAGGGCAAGTACGCGCCGCAGGTGGCGGGTCTCGTGGAGCGGGGCGTGGAGTTCCGGGTCTGCCGCAACACCCTCAAAGGCCGCAATCTGGGCGATGACGCGGTGACCATGGAAGCCAGCGTGGTGCCCTCCGGTGTGGCCGAGATCGGCCGGCTGCAGAGTGTGGAAGGCTATGGCTATCTGAAACCCTGATCATCCGCTCGTCCCCGGTCTCCAGGTCGGGGACGTATCTTGCGTACACAGGGCAGATCGCTGGCAAGCACCGCCTGACGCACGGCCTCGATGGCCCGCGGCCGGGGAAAGTTCTTGCGCCAGACTATCGCCACCTGGCGACTGGGTGGTGCACCCTTGAAGGGTCGCGTGGTGATCAGTTCATCGCTGGCGTCGTGGGCACGTGTTGCGGTGCAGGGTAAGACCGTCAGGCCCACGCCGCTGGCCACCATCTGACGGATGGTCTCCAGGGAACTGCTTTCCAGCGTCTTGGCCAGCCCCCGGGCGGAACGACCGAGGGCCGGACAGACGTGCAACACCTGGTCACGAAAGCAGTGGCCACTGCCCAGGAGCAGCAGGCTTTCCTGTTCCAGTTCCACGGGGGCGATGTGCTTCTTTTTCCGCCAGGGGTGCCCGGCGGGCAATGCCACCAGGAAAGGCTCATCGTACAGGGGCAGGGCCAGCAAGCCGGGCTCCCCCAGCGGCGTGGCGATGATCATGGCATCCAGCTCACCCCGACGCAGTTTCTCGGTCAGCACGCGGGTGTAGTTCTCTTCCAGCAGCAAGGGCATCTGAGGTGCCATGGCATGCAGGGCGGAGATGAGCCGGGGCAGCAGGTAGGGGGCGATGGTGTAGATGGCCCCCAGGCGCAGTGGGCCCTGCAGATCATCGCGGGCACCGGCCGCCAGGTCCTTGATGCCATCCACCAGTTCGAAGATGTGCGCCGCCTGCTCCGCCACCCGCTCGCCCGCCGGTGTCACGGTCACCTCGCCCCCGCCTCCCCGCTCGAACAGCAAAACCCCCAGTTCATCTTCCAGCTTCTTGATGGCCACGGAAAGCGTGGGCTGGGCCACATGGCAGGCCTCGGCAGCGCGGCCGAAATGACGGCGACGTGCCACGGCCAGGACATAGCGCAGCTCGGTGAGGGTCATGAATAGCCCAAATCCATGAATAGGGTTTCATGTATATATCACGCTGATTGCATGCCATTCCATCTCGTGGCGAGACCCTCTCCCGGCAGACACCGGTGCGGGCAGTTCCGCCGGCAGCAGCGATGCGGGGAGAGCCCCGAAAGCGGACAGAGGTTGTCAGCCCATGGCATGACGTTTATGGTTGCCCCCTTCGGCACGACATCGCTATCCGACATTGCGTGATGGCCATGTCTCTGTTCCTTTGTCTGTGCCACCCGCGTCCTGGACACGGGTGGGAGGAATGGCCCATGCAGCAACTGACCCGGCAAGACGACGACCTCCTGCAGCCCAACACCCGGCCGCCGGCCCCCCCCCCTGTGTTGCGTGAACTGGCAGCCCTGGCCGGCCTGCGATTCAACGGTAGCGCCCCCTGGGACATCCAGGTACGGGATCCCGCCGTATATCGCCAGATCCTGGCCCGGGGTTCTCTGGGCTTTGGCGAGAGTTACATGGATGGCCTGTGGGACAGTCCCCAGCTGGACGAGCTGTTCCACCGTCTGCTGCGCAGCGACATCGACCGGAAGCTGGTGGGCATGGCCCGGGTGCGCCTGCTCATGGAGGGCATGCGCCACCGTGTGCTCAATCTCCAATCCGAAGCCAGGGCCTTCCACGTGGGGGAGCGGCATTACGACATCGGCAACGACGTATTCGTGGCCATGCTGGATTCCAGCATGAGCTATTCCTGCGGCTATTGGGCCCAGGCCGATACCCTGGAGCAGGCGCAGCAGGCGAAATTGGATCTGATCTGCCGCAAACTGGAGCTCAAGCCCGGGGAGCATCTGCTGGAAATCGGCTGTGGATGGGGCGGGCTGGCCCGCCACGCCGCCATCCATCATGGCGTACGGGTTACCGGCGTCACCGTGTCCAGGGAACAGCGCAACCTGGCTCTGGAGCGCTGTCAAGGACTGCCCATCGACATCGAGCTCATGGACTACCGCGCCATTCAGGGACGTTATGACAAGGTCGTGTCCGTGGGCATGTTCGAGCATGTGGGCCGCAAGAACTACCCGGTCTATTTCGATACCGTGCGACGGGTCCTGAAAGAAGATGGCCTGTTCCTGCTGCACACCATCGGCAGTTATCGCACCACCCGCCAGGTGGACCCCTGGATCGACCGCTACATCTTTCCGAACGGAAAGCTCCCTTCCGCCCTGGAACTGACGGACAGCCTGGAAGACCGCTTCCTGATCGAAGACTGGCACAACTTCGGTCCGGACTACGACCGCACCCTCATGGCTTGGTGGGCCAACTTCGAAGCCGCCTGGCCGCACCTGTCACGAGCCTACGACGCGCGCTTCTACCGCATGTGGAAGTACTATCTGCACGCCTGCGCCGGTTTTTTCCGAGCCCGTCAGGGGCAGCTCTGGCAACTGGTACTGAGCAAACGGCAACGCCCAGGACCCTATCGCTCACTGCGTTGATGGGCCGAAGGCCGCCCACGATCCGCGCGGGCGTGATGCGCATTCCCTTTGTATGCTGAGGACGTGGCCGGCCTGCGGGCTAGTCCGCTGAAACAGATGAATTGCACCGGATGCGACGGGAAGAATCGGCGTACTTCCACTTCAGCGGTTTGGCATCCTGGTTGTAGTGGCGGATGTAGCGCATGATCTTCTTGTCCAGGTCCCTGGTGCTGGTGAAGAGGCCGCGAGCGATGGCGTCGCGCTGGCTGGATGCCGCCGAACCAGTTTGGAGTTGGACTCCACTCCAGTCGATCAACTAGGCCAGGCAAACCAGTTCGTGCCGGGCAGTTGACCAGTTCCAGCCGGAACAGGCCGTGCTCACTCAGTGCCGGTCGCTGCTTCGGGCCCATCCGTCCTCCTTCACAATTTGCAAGGTTTCGGCACCATTCCAATCGATTCCGGCAATATCCGCCAGCACTTTGTAGGCACAAAATCCAATGTTCATGCGGCTTGGCGGGGTTGTTCAGGGCCGACTATTTCGCTTCCCGTGGGATTCATGTGCCCGATTTCGCCCGTCCCTTCACCCATGCGGTATTTGGCAGTTTTGCAGGGCAACCGCCAATCCCGGATCGGGCCTGCAAACCGGGTAACACCCGGTACGCAGGGCTGGACCCCACTCGGGATACGAGACTCGCGGTGCGCCTCGGCCCCCCGGCCGCCGCCCTTCAGGCATGCAGGCTCGCCAGGGCGCCCCGGTACTGGCGCGTGAGCGGATGCTCGCTGCCCAGCATGCCGAACAGTGCCAGCATGGCACGGCGGCCCAGATCGCCGCGGTAATCCGGTGCCGTGCGGGCCAGGATGAGCAGATGCTCCATGGCCTGCGCCGTCGCGTCGTCGAACAGGGCCCGGGCGGCCAGGGCCAGGCGGGCGTCGTGGTCGGCCGGATCGTCACGCAGGCGGGCGTCGGCATCACTCGGGCCGTTACGCGCCGCGTCGATGAGTTCCAGGTGCGCCAGCAGTGGCGCGATGTCCGGGCCCTGTCTGGCCTCGGCCGACAGGGCGGCCAGCAGGCTCAGCGCCTCCTCCGGTCGGCCCGCCAGGGTGAGCAGCTTGGCCAGGTCGGTACTCACCGCCAGGTCCCCAGGGTGCTCCACGGCGATGCAGGCCAACTGCTCGATGGCCGCCGCCGTATCACCCTGCTGGTGCAGGGCCAGGGCGGCCATGCGGGCCCCGTCCCGTGGTGTGGCGAGATAGCGCTGCAGGGCCTCGTGGAAGGTGCCATCGGGCTCTGCACCATGCACGGTGTGCACCACCTGGCCGTGCAGGAAGAACTTCACCGTAGGCACGCTGGTGACTCCCAGGCTCCTGGCCTGACGGGAGAGCACATCGGTATCGGCCATCACCAGCAGGAAGCGGCCGCCATAGGCCGCCGCCAAGCGCACCAGACGGGGCATGAGGAGCATGCAGGGCCCGGCCTTGGGGGTCCAGAAGTGCACCAGTACCAGGCCTTTCATGGAGTTGCCCTGGACCAGGGACTCGAAGTTGTCGGGTGAGGCATCGAACACCCAGGGTGAAAGCGTCTCGCGCATCGGCAGTTCTACAGGGTTTTCTTCGCGCATCCCCGCGTGCGGGCGGTGCGTTGGATGGGGTGGACAGACCGCTGGGCGCTGCATGGGCGGGAAGCACGGCCGGGGGATTTCACGCGTATCATTTCATGCATCAGTGGCAAGCTCGGTGGAGGGAGGATGAACATGCGCAACCAGGCCATGAACAACGAGGAAGTCCAGCTCCTGCGGGAAGAGATGGAACTGCTCATGGGGGAAAGGCAGCGCCTGCTGCAGGTGGTGGGGGCCGCGGCCGTGCTGGTGGCCAATCTGGACGAGGATGACCTGCCACGGGACCAGGACACCATCGATGCCGCCGAGGTCCTGGCGGAAAACCTCAATGCCCTGCCGGAAGAAACCCTCAAGGACGCGCTGGAGTCGGTGGCGGCGGAGCTCGACCCCGAGGCGCAGGTGCGGCAGCCACGTCCGTCCCCGGCAGTCTGAAGCACCGACGCGCGCCACATCCCGGCTCACGCCCCCCAGCGCGGCAGCAAGGCATGCTCCATGCCCAACTGATCGAGGATGCGCGCCACAACGAAATCCACCACCGCCGCCACATCGCCGGGCCGATGGTAGAAGCCCGGGTTGGCCGGCAGGATCGTTGCCCCGGCCTCGGCCAGGGTGGTCATGTTGCGCAGGTGGATGAGGGAGAATGGGGTCTCGCGCGGCACCAGGATGAGCGGACGGCGCTCCTTCAGCATCACATCCGCAGCACGCTGCAGCAGGTTTTCCGCCAGACCCTGGGCAATGGCCGCCAGGCTGCCCATGCTGCAGGGGCATACCACCATGGCCTGGGCCGGATTGGAGCCGGAAGCCGCGGGAGCGAACCATTCCTTGTCAGCGTAGGCCCGCAGCATGCCGCCGGCGAAGCGCAGGCGCAGCGCCTCCACCAGGGCGGCATTGTCCGCCGGCAGGATCAGGTCCAGTTCCTGCCGGGCGACGACACGCGCGGCCTGGGAGACCAGCAGATCCACTTCGCGGTCGGCGTCCAGTAGGCATTCCAGCAGGCGTAAGCCATAGGCCATGCCGGAGGCGCCGGTCAGGGCGAGGGTGATGCGTTTCATGGGTGGCTTCCCTCCTGGCCGGGTGCATCATGTCTGAGCAGATGCGCGGTGGCCAGGCCATTGCCCAGGCCGGTGATGAGCGCGGCGGTAAGAAACAGGGGCATGAGGGCCATGAGGCTGCCACCCGGCATGAGCCACAGATCCACCACCAGAAGCTGGGTCCCGATGTGGGCCAGGGCCGCCAGCACCGACAGGCCCACAGGTCCGAACCAGCGTCGGGGCAGGTGCATGGCCCAGGCCAGGGTGAGCAGGCTCATGACGCCGCCGGACAGGGACAGCACGAAGGCCGGGGTAAGGAACTGGCCCAGGGCCAGGGCACCGGCAACGATGCGCAGGCCCGCCACCCAGGCCGCCATCCTCCATCCATGACGATAGAGCACCAGCAGGGTGACGATATTGGCCAGGCCCGGCTTCACCCCGGGGATGGGCAGGGGGATGGCCGCTTCCGCCAGGGTGAGGCCGAGGGCGGCGGCGGCCAGGCCGGCCACCCGCCGGTCCTCCGGGCTGGCCGGCATTATGCGGGCGACTCCGGACCCAGGCTCAGTAGTTGAGGGAGTCATAGCCTGAGGCAGCGTTTTCCACGGCCACCCGGTTGGGCAGGCACACGGCCGCGCCCCCCGGGGGAATCCAACCCTGCCGCACGCAGAGCTGGCGTGGACTGGGGTCGGCCGCCACCCTTACGCGCCCATCCCGGATCTCCACCTGGCTCTCCCCCAGGGGACCGGGCACTTGGATGACCCGGTTCAGACGCAGGCTGGCTTCGGCGAAGGGCCGACCCTCCAGGCGGATGATCACCCGCCCGTCCAGGCTGTCGGTCCGTTGCAGCCAAAGTCCCGTCACCAGGGCCAGACCCGCGGCCAGGATGAGCCAGTCGCCGGGCAGGAGGGACCGCACATGCGGTTTCACCTGGGACGGCACCCCGGACTCACCCCAGTTGCCGGTGGCGCACCAGGACCTGCCGGCTTTGGCGGAAATGGGTCGCCAGGGTCTCCGCGAAATACACGGAGCGGTGCTGCCCACCGGTGCAGCCCAGGCCCACGGTGAAGTAGTGGCGGTTGTCGCGGATGTAGGCCGGCAGCCACTTGCCCACATAATCACGGATATCCGTCAGCATCTCCCTGACCTGGGGATCGGCCTCCAGGAAGGCGATGACCGGGCGGTCCCGGCCGGTGAGGGGGCGCAGTTCCGGGTCGTAATGCGGGTTGGGCAGGCAGCGCACGTCGAACACCAGATCCGCGTCCATGGGAATGCCGTGCTTGAAGCCGAAGGACTCGAATACCAGGGTGAAGGCCGCGCTCTCCAGAGCGAGCAGGTCCTTGATCTGGGCGCGCAGGGCATTGGCCGACAGATCGCTGGTATCGATGAGGTGGGCACTGGCGGCCAGGGCCGCCAGCATCTCCCGTTCCTCGTGGATGCACTCTTTCAGGGAGCGCTCGCCAAACGACAGGGGATGGCGGCGGCGGGTCTCCGAAAAGCGCCGCACCAGGGTGTCATCCCGCGCCGTGAGAAACAGGATGCGCACCTCCATGTGGCGACGCAGCTCGTCCAGTTCCTGTCCCAGATCCACCAGATTGGCACCACTGCGGGAATCGATGCTGAGGGCCGTGTCCCGCACGCCATACAGGCGCATGTGCTCCATGGTGGCCGGCAGCAGGGGCGCGGGCAGGTTGTCGATGCAGTAGAAACCCGCGTCCTCCATGGCCTTGAGAGCCACGCTCTTGCCCGAGCCGGACAGCCCGCTGATGAGCACCAGTCTCATGGCTCCCCCGCTTCCGGGTCTGCCTGCGCGAGGGCCAGACGCTGGCGTTCGACGAATTGCGCCGTGGGGTCATTGCCGCGCAGCTTGAGGATGTGGTTGCGTACCGCCACCTCCACCAGTACGGCCAGATTGCGGCCTGCGGCCACGGGAATCTGCACCTCCGGCACGGCCACCCCCAGAATCACGCGCCTGCCGGCACTCATGTCCAGCCGATCCACCTCCTCCCCCTGGGTCGCCGGGGTGAGGTGGATGATGAGCTTGATGTGCTTCTGGTACTTGACCGCGGTTTCGCCGAACAGGCTGCGGATGTCGAGCAGGCCCAGACCGCGCACTTCCATGTAGTCCCGCAGCAATACGGGACAACGGCCTTCCAGGGCATCCGGGGAGACGGCCCGCACCTCCAGCACATCGTCCGCCACCAGCCGGTGGCCACGCGTGATGAGTGCCAGGGCCAGTTCGCTCTTGCCGATGGCCGGATCCCCGGTCAGCAGCACCCCCAGCCCCAGGACCTCCAGAAACACGCCGTGCAGTACCGTGGTGGGGGCCAGCGACTGGCCTGCGATGTGGGACAGGATGCGAATGAGGCTTGGGCCGGACTCCGGCGAGCTGAACAGGGGAAGGTTGCCGCGATCCGCGGCCGTCACGAGATAGGGTGGGACCACGGTACCGCCGGCCACCACCACGGCGGCGACCTGGCGGGAAAAGAGCCTGCCCACCGCCCGGGCCTGATCCGCAGGCGGCAGGCGGCGCAGATGCTCCAGTTCGGCCGTGCCCAGCACCAGCACCCGATCGGGATGGCCTTCTTCCGGCTGATCACCGGCGACCAGGGGCGGCGTCTGGATGAGGTCCGTGGTCAGCAGGCGCTGTCCACCCTCGCGCCCGGCCACCCAGGTGAGCCGCAGGCGTCCCTCGGCCTGGCGGAACAGCTCCGCGACCGGGATGGGATGACTGACGGCGACGGACTGCGTGGACATGGGCCGGCTTGCTTCAGGGAGTCCACTCGGTCAGCAGACGATGCAGAGCGGCGGCGTCCGGGGCCGCGCGCAGACGGGCGCGGAAGGCCTCGTCGGAGAACATAGCGGCCAGCTCGCCCAGGATCCGCAGGTGCAGATCGGTAGCCGCCGCGGGGGCCAGCAGCGCGAACACCAGATCCACGGGCTGATGGTCCGGCGCGTCGAAGTCGATAGCCGTCCCGAGCCGCAGAAAGGCACAGGCCGTGTCCCGCAGTTGCTTGATGCGCCCATGCGGAATGGCGATGCCATAACCCAGACCGGTGGACCCCAGCCTTTCCCGGGAAAACAGGCTGTCGAAGACTTCCTGGGCCTCCACCTTGTGGCTGGCCTGGATCAGCTGGGCCACCTGCTCGAACAGGCGCTTCTTGCCGGAGACATCCAGGTTCGCCAGGACATTGGCGGGCTGGAGCAAGGGGGTGATGAGGTTCATGTTGCGATCCCTTGGCGGCCGTCCGCGCCACTTGTGGCGGCACGGGCCGCGTTACGCGCGCTGCGGGTCTATTCCGCGCCGCTCTGATGCTTCAAGCCGCCGGATTCCCGACGCGCATCCGTGGTCTTTTCCTTGTGCTTGATCACCTGGCGGTCCAGCTTGTCGGCCAGGGCGTCGATGGCAGCGTACATATCCTCCTCGATGGCCTCCACATAGATGTCCTTGCCGCGCACGCGTACGTTCACGTCTGCCTTGTGCTTGAGCTTTTCCACCGCCAGCATGACGGACACGTCGATGACCTGGTCGAAGTGGCGCGCGATACGGCCGACCTTCTCTTCCACATACGCGCGGATGGCGGGGGTCACATCCAGGTGGTGGCCGGTGATGGTGAGATTCATGGAAGCTCCTTGTGAGACGCGCTTAACAGGACTTGCGCTGGTTGGCGGGAGGGATGTTCATGAGTTCGCGGTACTTCGCCACGGTACGGCGCGCCACCACGAAACCCTGCTTGCCCAGGTATTCGGACAGGGCCTGATCCGACATGGGCCTGAGGGGGTTCTCTGCCTCGATGACCTGTTTGATCAGGGCCCGGATGGCGGTGCTGGAGGTGGCCCCGCCCTCTTCCGTGGCCAGGGCGCTGCCGAAGAAGTACTTGAATTCAAACAGCCCCCGCGGGGTCATCATGTATTTCTGGGTGGTGACGCGGGAGATGGTGGACTCATGCAGCTCCACGGTCTCGGCGATCTCCTTCAGGGTCAGTGGGCGCATGGCCACCTCGCCGTGCTCGAAAAACATGCGCTGGCGGTCGACAATGGCCTGGGACACCCGGAGTATGGTTTCGAAGCGCTGCTGCACATTCTTGATGAGCCAGCGGGCTTCCTGCAGCTGCGCGGACAGGCCGCTGCCTCCGCCCCGGTTGGCACGCAGAATGCCGGCATACATCTCGTTGATGCGCAGCTTGGGGACCGCATCGGGATTGAGGCTGGCGATCCACAGGCCCTTGACCTTCTTCACCAGCACGTCGGGCACCACATAACGCGTGTCCAGGGGCGAGAAGGCCGCGCCGGGACGCGGGTTCAGGGAGGTGATGAGCTGGCGGATCTGGATGAACTGCGGGTCCGTCAGGCCCATGAGTTTCTTGATCTTGCCGTATTCGCGCTCGGCCAGCAGGGGCAGGTGCGCCTGCACCATGGTCTTGGCCAGCTCCAGGTTGGGCGTGCCCGGCGGCAAGGCATTGAGCTGCAGCCACAGGCACTCACCCAGGCCCCGCGCGCCCACGCCGGCTGGCTCGAAGCTTTGCAGCAGTTTCAGGGCGGTGGACAGCTCCAGCGGCTCGATCCCCCGATCTTCCAGAGGCAGATCCGCGAGCAGTTCCGCGATTTCCTCCAGGCTGCTGCCGAGATAGCCGTCGTCATTCAGCGTTTCGATGAGCAGGCTCACCAGCCGACGATCCCGTTCTCCTAGTGGAGTCAGGCTGAGCTGGCTGAATAGGTGCTGATGCAGGCTGGTCTGGTGGGTATCGGCATGCTGAAAATCGTGATCCTCGTCGTCGTCATGCGCGCTGGCATGGGAAGAGCCCACGTTGCGATCGCCCCAGGCCATTTCGTCGTAGATCTCGTCCCGCTCCGCATGCGGTGTTGTCTCCTCCCCGGCGGCCTCGCCACCGCCCTCGAAGCGGTCGATACCGTCCATGCGTTCCAGCATGGGGTTCTCCTGCAGCATCTGGGAGATCTCCTGGCTCAATTCCAGCGTCGACAGCTGCAGCAGACGGATGGACTGCTGCAGCTGGGGGGTGAGGGTAAGCTGCTGATGCAGCTTGAGTTGTAGGCTCTGCTTCATCGCACACCATCTAGAGCTTGAAGTGCTCCCCGAGGTAGACCCTGCGAACGCTTTCATTGTAAATGATCTCGTCCGGCGTCCCAGCCGCCAGCACCCGGCCTTCATTGAGAATGTAGGCCCGGTGGCAGATGCCCAGGGTTTCCCGCACGTTGTGATCGGTGATGAGTACGCCGATCCCGCGCTGGGTCAGGAAGCCCACGATTTTCTGGATGTCTATGACCGAGATGGGGTCGATGCCGGCGAAGGGTTCGTCCAGCAGTACGAAGCGGGGCGAGGTGGCCAGGGCGCGGGCAATCTCCGCCCGGCGCCGTTCGCCGCCGGACAGGGCGGTGGCCGGCGCATCCCGCAGATGGGAGATGTGCAGATCGGCCAGCAGGTCTTCCAGGCGCTGCTCCAGCTCATCCCCCCGACAGCCTTTCAGTTCCAGCATGGCGGCGATGTTGTCCGCCACGGACAGGCGCCGGAAGATGGACGGTTCCTGGGGCAGATAGGAAAGACCCAGGCGGGAGCGCCGGTAGACCGGCAGGTCGGTCAGCCGTGTGCGCCGCCCGTCCGCTTCCAGCAGGATGTGACCCGCATCGGCCCGGATCAGGCCCACCACCATATAAAAGCAGGTGGTCTTGCCCGCGCCATTGGGACCCAGCAAGCCCACCACTTCGCCACTACCCACCTGGAACGAGGCGCCGCTGACCACCTGGCGCGCCTTGTAACGCTTGGCCAGATTCTCCGCGATCAGCGCCACACCAGCCGGTGGGCGGGCATCCTCCGGGGCTTCCGGCACATTTTCCAGACAGGCGCTCACGGCTGGGCCTGGGCGCGGGGACGGATCACGGCCCGGACACGTCCCGGGACACCATCGCCCCCGCCCTTGGCCTGGAAGAGCCCGGTAGCGCTGTCATAGGTGATCAGACTGCCCCGCAGCTCCTCGATACCGCGCTTGAGCCGGGCCTGGCCCAGAAGCCGGATCTTGTCGCCCTGGCCGTCGTACTCGATACGCTGGGCCCAGCCTTCCGCGAATTCGCTGCTGGCATCCATCTTCTGACGGAAATACACCGGGTTGCCGATCGCCAGGCCGGAGATCACCCCCTTGCCGTCCTGGCGCACTTCGATGCGCTCCGCGTTGATCATCAGTGTGCCCTGGGTCATCACCACATGGCCTTCGTAGACCGCCACCCGTTTCACGTCGTCCATCCGGACGCTGTCCGCCTCCACGTTGATGGGCTTGTCGCGGTCGGCCTTCTCCGCCCATGCCGGGTTGCCCTGGAAAAGTGCCAGCGCAAGCAGACAGGGCAGCCATCGTCTTACGGCGGTCTCATTCATAACGCGCATGCACCCTCCCGGACAGGGTGATTTCCTTGCCTTGTTCGTTCATCAGCAGCCGGTTGGCGTGCATGGCGGCACGCCCCTGTTTCAGGGTCACCGGCCTGTCCGTCCGCATGATGCCCGCATCCGGCGTGATCCAGAGATATTCCGTCTCCAGCGTGATGGGCGGTTTGCCCGCCGCGCTGCGCGTCAGCCGCACGTCCCCGAGGAAATGCACGTGCTGGCCATTGCTAGACACCTGCCCGCGTCGTGCGCGGACCTCGGAGCGGTTCCCGGATGGCTCCTGCACACTGAAGCGGGGGTCCAGCAGTTCGGTGGTATCGTCATCCATATAGTGCACCAGGCGCGTAGCATGCAGGGCGTGCAGGGGCTGGCCCTGCTGGTTGAAGGCCAGGGCGTTGAAGTTCTCGACGATGGTGTCCGGCTCGTGCGCGAAACCGCCCAGGTCCTCGACCACCGGACGGTGGATCAACTGGTTCAACCAGAAGGCGGGCAAGGCCAGCAGGCCCGCCAGGCCGAGCGGCAGCCAATGGATCTGGTGTCCGCCTGTCATGGGCACTCAGCGGTCATACAGGGCCAGTTGCGCCGCCCAGGTGCCCTGTGCGCGCATGATTGCCTCGCATGCCTCCCGTGCAGCCCCCCTGCCCGCGGCCGCGCGGGTGATCATGTGGCAACACGCCTTCACCTCGTCCGGTGCATCCGGCACCGTGACGGCCAGGCCGCAGCGGCGCAACACCGGCAGATCGACGATGTCGTCGCCCATGTAGGCAATGTTCTCGGGAGCCAGGGCCTGGTTCCGCAGCAGGGCCTCGAAGGCATCCAGCTTGTCATGCGCGCCCTGGAAGATGTGCTGGATCCCCAGGTTGCGCGCCCGGTGCAGCACCACCTGGGACGTGCGGCCGGTGATGATGCCCGCCTCCACGCCCGCGGCGGCCAGCATCCTGATGCCGTGGCCATCGCGGGAATTGAAGGCCTTGTACTCCTGGCCATCGTCACCGTAGAACAGACTGCCATCCGTGAGCACACCATCGATGTCGAACACGATCATGCGCACCTGGCGGATACGTTCCTGCAGGGAAACTCCTTCACCACTCATACGATATCCCGTCGTCTCACACCCGCCCGCACGCGCACCTCCGGCGGATGGCCCATCATCGGCAGGTCGCCGGAAAAATGTACCCAGTCACCCGGAGGCCACGTGTCGCGATACGGCACCCATGCCGGGCGCGCCGGTGGACGGGCGGGGCCTTCATACCACGCCTGCCCGCAACAGGTCATGCATGTTCAGGGCACCCGTCAGGCGACCCGCCGCATCCACCACCAGCAGTCCGTTCACCTTGGTCTGCTCCATGACGCGCGCCGCCTCCACGGCCAGCACATCCTGGGAGATGGTGAGTGGACCGTTTTTCATCACCTCGGCGATCTTCACGTCACGCAGATCCACGTCCCGGTCGAACAGGCGGCGCAGATCGCCATCGGTGAAGATGCCGGCCAGACGCCCGTCGGCCCGGGTCACGGCGGTCATGCCCAGGCCCTTGTGGGTCATCTCCATGAGCGCGTCCCGGAGGCTGGCGGTGTCCGCCACCACCGGCAGGTCGGCGCCGGCATGCATCAGGTCGCGTACGTGCACCAGCAGGCGGCGCCCCAGGGCGCCGCCTGGATGGGTGCGGGCGAAGTCCTCGGCGGTGAAGCCCCGCGCGAACAGGGTGGCCACCACCAGGGCATCCCCCAGGGCCAGGGCCGCGGTCGTGCTGGCGGTAGGGGCCAGGTTGTGGGGACAGGCCTCCTGCTCCACCCGGGCCTCCAGGTGGATGTCCGACTGGCGCGCGAGGGTGGATGCGGAATTACCGGTCATGCCGATCAGGCGGGCTCCGCGCCGCTTGATGAGGGGCACGATGCTGGCGATCTCCGGACTTTCGCCGGAGTTGGACAGGGCGATGACCACATCCTCGCCGGTGATCATGCCCAGGTCGCCATGGCTGGCCTCCGCCGGATGCATGAAGAAGGCGGGGGTGCCGGTACTGGCCAGGGAAGCGGCGATCTTGCTGCCGATATGGCCCGACTTGCCCATGCCGGAAACCACTACCCTGCCCCGGCAGGCCAGCAGCGTCTCCACGGCGCGCAGGAAGGCATCTCCCAGATGGGCGCCGAGCTTGAGCACCGCCGCCGATTCGATTTCCAGCGTGCGGCGGGCGATGTCGAGGATCGCATCGGAGGTGGGGAGGGTCGATGTCATAATGGGCCGAGAGTATAGCGTTTGCGCGAACGGTAGGCAGCGCGCGGCAAGCGTATAACATGGCCCCGCTGCTTGCCGTTCACCGCGCACACCCGCCCATGCCCACCACACTGGAACTGACCCTGATCCTGTTGAGCGCCGGCGTATTCGTCGTTGCCGGGCTGAAGGCCGCCGGCCTGCCGGCCCTGCTGGGATATGTACTCATCGGCATCGGCCTGGGCCCTTTTCTGCCACACGTGGAGCATGAATCCCCCACTGCCCGTCTGGCAGAGTTCGGGGTGGTCTTCCTCATGTTCTCCATCGGCCTGGAATTTTCCCTCTCCCGTCTGCGGTCCATGCGCCAGGCGGTGTTCGGTCTGGGGGGGCTGCAGGTGGGTGTCACCATGTTCGTGGTCATGGCGCTGGGGCTGCTGCTGGGCCTGCCCTGGGAGGCAGGCCTGGCCCTGGGCGGGGTGCTGGCCATGTCCTCCACCGCCGTGGTCAGCAAGCTCCTGGCCGAACGCGACGAGCTGGGCAGCGATCACGGGCGTCTCATCCTCGGGATACTGTTGTTCCAGGACCTGGCCGTGGCCCCCCTCATCATCTTCGTGCCGGCCCTGGCAAAAAGCGGCGGCATGGGGGAAGCCATGCTGCTGGCCACGCTCAAGGCCAGCCTGGCCCTGGTCTTGATCCTGGCCCTGGGGCAGCGTCTCATGCGGCCCTGGTTCCAGTGGGTAGCCCAGGCCAAGTCCGGCGAGCTGTTCATGCTCAACGTGCTGCTGGTCACCCTGGGCCTGGCCTATATCACCGACCAGGCCGGCCTGTCCCTGGCCCTGGGCGCCTTCCTGGCGGGCGTGCTCATCGCCGAGACCGAATACCGCTATCAGGTGGAATCGGACATCCGTCCCTTCCGCGACGTGCTCATGGGACTCTTCTTCGTGACCGTCGGCCTGATGCTGGACCTGCGCGTGGTGGCCGGCAACTGGATGGAGGTATTCGGCGTCCTGGCGCTGCTTATCCTGGGCAAGGGCCTGGTGATCGGTCTGCTGACCGGTCTGTTCACCCATTCCTGGCCCGTGGTGGCGCGGGTCGGCCTCAGCCTGGCGCAGGCCGGGGAATTCGGATTCGTGCTGCTCGGACTGACTGCCGGCAATGCCCTCATCGGACGCGACCTGCACCAGACCATCCTGGCCGCCATGGTGTTGTCCATGCTGGTCGCGCCCGGCCTGTTTCTCGCCGGCGCGGCCCTGGCCAGGCGTCTGGAGGGCGGCGCCTGGATGGAACAGGCGCGCGAGGTGCACGAAATCGCGGCGCGCGCCTTCGGCAAGCACAAGCACGTGATCCTGTGCGGCTATGGCCGCAGCGGCCAGAACCTGGCACGCATGCTGGAGACCGAGCAGGTGCCCTTCATCGCCCTGGACGACGATCCCCGGCGCGTGCATGCGGCAGCCCAGGCGGGAGACGCCGTGGTGTTCGGCGATGCCACACGGGCGGAGGTGCTCATGGCCGCCGGGGTACACCGGGCCCGGGCCGTGGTGGTCAGCTTCGCACACACCCCTTCCGCCCTGCAGATCATCTCCGCCGCCCATCGCCTGAAACCGGATGCGCCAGTCATCGTGCGCACCGTGGACGAATCCAGCCTGGACCAGCTGCGCCAGGCAGGCGCGGCGGAAGTGGTGCCCGAAGTCATGGAAGGCGCGCTCATGCTGGCCTCACAGACCCTGCTCATGGCTGGCGTCCCCCTGTCGCGCGTGCTCAAGCGCATCCGCCACACGCGGGAAGCCCGCTATGGCGCCCTGCGGGGCTATTTCCGTGGTCTCACGGACGAGGACGAGGACGCGCGCGGCGAACGCCTCGCATCCATCCTCCTGGGTCCAGGGTTCTGGGCGGCGGGACGGCGCCTCGCCGAGCTGAGCCTGTCCGATCTGGGTGTGGATCTGGTGAGCCTGCGGCGCTATGGTCAGTCCGGTATGGGTACGGATCCGGAGACCGTTCTGCGTGAGGGCGATGTGCTGGTGTTGCGCGGCGAGCCCGAGACCCTGAGCGCGGCGGAACTGCGCCTGAGCCAGGGCTGAGCCCATCCTGGACGGACGGCGCTCAGCGGGCCGAGGTGGATACCGCCTGGCTGGCCTGTCCCGCGCCCTCTTGCCATTTCAGGATGCCGCCCACCAGCAGGCCCAGCACCAGCAGAAGTATGGCCAGCTCCAGCAGGGTAAAACCGGATCGTGTGTGCATGCCGCGCACAAGCAAATCCCGAGCCAATCATGGGAGTCAGAAAAATCAAGCACTTGCCCGCCACCCCGGGGACGACCGCTGGCGATACCTCGTCGCGCGTGTCGAAGTCCCCATGCCGTAATGTGGTGGCGTGCCAGCGCACACCTCAAGTCCGGAATCAGCACGTCGATAAGGCTGCCACATGAACGTCATGCCCCCTGTCCCCGCCAAGCTGTTGCAACGTCATGGCAACCGAATATTGGCGCTGATGCTGGTGCTGCTGCATGCCGCCTTCGTCTGGGGGCATGGCGAGCCCTGGGGGCGCTTTCTCATCCTGGCGCACTACCTGGTCTTTCTCGTCTGGCAACCGTTCTTCAGCGGCCTGCAGCGCCTGGGCAATCTCCGGATCCTGGGGGTACTGGCGGCGGGGGGGGTGCTGATGCTGCTGAACTCCCTGCTGGCGGCGGCCTTCTGGACCGTGCTGCTGGCCGGCCTGCTGGCGGGGGTGGCCATGGGCCTGCGTTCCGCCCGGGAGCGGACCGGCATCTGGCTGGGCGTGCTGTACCTGCTCCTGCTGCTGTTCCTGTGGCTGCTGCCCCAGGGCTTCGGCCTGGCCATGCGGGGCGCGCGGCAGGTGACCCTGTGGCGCGACAGCATGCTGATCCTCCCCCTGATCATGGTCGTGTTCCCTTCACCGGAGATCCGGCGTCACGTGGGCGTGGTGGACCTGCTGTATACCCTGTTCTTCGAGCTGTTCATCGCTGTGCTCGCCCTGGGCAGCTATGCCGCCATGCGTCTGATGGACACCGATTACGGCCATGGCGTGCTCATGAGCCTGACCACCCTGGCTGCATCCCTGCTGCTGATCACCTGGCTCTGGCAGCCACGCGGCGGTGATTCCAGCCTGCGCAACCTGTTCTCCCGCTATGTATTGTCCCTGGGTCTGCCCCTGGAGGAATGGCTCGGTGACCTGTCCGACGCGGCGGAACGGGTCAGTGATCCGGAGCGCTTCCTGCGCGCGGCCATGCTGGGCTTCACCTCCCTGCCCTGGTCCACCGGAGTCACCTGGAAGACCCCCCGCTCGCGCGATGCGCTGGGAGAGCACAGCCCGCACGCCGAGTCCTTCCGCCATCTGGACGTGGAAGTCACCTTCTTCACGGATGGTCCGGCAAACCCGGCCTTTTCCCTGCACCTGCGCCTGCTCACCGAGATCATCGGCTACTTTTACGCGGCCAAGCGGCGTGAACAGGAAATGCAGGCCAACGCCTACTCCCAGGCGGTATACGAGACCGGCTCGCGCCTGACCCACGACGTCAAGAACCTGCTGCAATCCCTGAAGGCCCTGTGCTCGGCAGCGGAATACAGCCAGCCGGAACAGGCCGCCTCCCTGCAGACCCTGATGCAGCGCCAGCTGCCGCAGGTGGCCAAACGCCTGGAAATCACCCTGGACAAGCTCAAGGCCCCGGCCCAGTCGGTCGACAAAAAGCAGATCCTGGCGCGTGAGTGGTGGCGCAACGTGAAAAACCGCTATGCACAGGAACGTCTGGTATTCGACATCGATGATGTGGATTCGGCCCTCTGGCTGCCCCAGGAACTGTTCGACAGCGTGGCCGACAACCTGGTGCAGAACGCCCTGCGCAAGCGAGTAGGGGAACCGGAGATCCGCATCCGTGTCGCCCTGGCGACCCATCCCCTGCCCACCCTGACGGTATGCGATACCGGCCATGCGGCAGGCGAGGAGGTGGTGGGCAAGCTGTTCCAGGCCCCGGTTACCACCCATGACGGCCTGGGCATCGGTCTGTACCAGGCCGCCAAGCAGGCCCAGGAAGTGGGCTATCGCCTGGAGTTGTCCAGCAACCGGGAAGGCTATGTGTGCTTCACCCTGTGGCAGGAAACCCTGTAGCCCGCATGTCCCGCGGGCTCAGCAGCCCCGGGCCTGGAGCATGAGCCGCTTCATTTCCGCCACCGCATTCTCCCAGCCCGTGAACAGGGAGCGAGCCACGATGGCATGCCCGATATTGAGCTCGCGCACCCCGGGAATGGCGGCTATGGCCTGGACGTTGTGGTAGGACAGGCCATGGCCGGCATTGACCTCCAGCCCCAGGGCCAGCCCCTGCGCCACCGCGTCCCGTATGCGTCGCAGCGCCTGCTGCCGGACGGGGCCCTCTGCCTCGGCATAAGCGCCGGTGTGCAGTTCCACCACCGGCGCGCCGGTGGCCCGCGCGGCCTCCAGCTGATGCATGTCCGCGTCGATGAACAGGGAAACGCGAATGCCCACCTGCGCCAGCCGCGTGCAGGCCTGTTGTACCTGGACAAACTGGCCGGCCACGTCCAGCCCCCCTTCCGTGGTGAGCTCCTGGCGCCGCTCCGGCACCAGACAGACATCCTGGGGACGCACCTGGCAGGCGATGGCCAGCATCTCCTCGGTGATGGCCATCTCCAGGTTCATCCTGGTGGCCAGCAGGCCGCGCAGGGCATGCACGTCCGCGTCCTGGATGTGGCGCCGGTCCTCCCGCAGATGCAGGGTGATGGCATCCGCGCCGGCTGTTTCCGCCAGCAGCGCGGCCTGAACGGGGCTGGGATAGGGGGTGCCGCGGGCCTGGCGCAAGGTGGCCACGTGATCGATGTTGACCCCCAGGTGGATGGGGGAAAAGGCAGGGCTCATAGTCTTTGCAGGTCGATGAGGAGTTGCCGGGTCGCAAGGGGTTTCTCGCCCAGATAATGCGTCAGAAGTCCGCGCAGGAGGAGTTTACCCTCCGCCAGGGTGACCGCGTCGCCAAGATCGCCCCGGGCCAGATCCAGCAGCACCCGACCCAGATAGGTGGGCGCGCCCGGCTGAACGGGTACCACCCCCACGCCGTAGGCGTAGCCATAGCGCGCCGAAGCCTGGATGCCGCTGCCATCCGCCATATGGCCCAGGGGCTGGGCATAGCCCAGCTCGGAGAGCAGGACCAGCTCGAAGCGGCGCAGGACGGGCTCCACGTCCGCCGCACCGGAAAGCCCCGCCAGAGCGGTGCGATAGTGATCGAACAGGGCCTCGTGGGGATCTCCTTCCGGCAGCAGGCGCAGCAACAGCTCGTTCAGATAGAAGCCGCACATGAGGCCATGGCCGCGCGGGCATGGCTCCCCACCATGCCACTCGGCGGCATGCAGGGTGCGCAGGCCGCCCTTGCCGAACCAGGCCAGGGACAGGGGCTGGAAGGGCACCAGCCGGGCCTTGAGGGACGCGGATGGACGCCGTGCGCCCCGGGCCACCAGGCCCAGGCGTCCATGGTGGCGGGAGAACACATCCACAACGAGACTGGTCTCGCGCCAGGGGCGGGTGTGCAGGATGAAGGCCGTCTCGCCGTCGACCCGCTCACTCATCGTCACTCGTAGCCAAACCGCCGGATCTGACGCACATCATCCGCCCAGCCCCCTCTCACCTTTACCCACAGCTCCAGGAAAACCTTGTGCCCGAACAGCCTTTCCATGTCCTGGCGCGCCTCGCTGGCGATGCGCTTGATGTGCTCCCCCTTGCGGCCCAGGAGGATGGGACGGTGAGCCTCCCGATCCACCCACACCACGGCGCCTATACGGGACAGGCCGGGCGCTTCCTCGTAGCGCTCGATGCTTACCGTCACGGCATAGGGGATTTCATCGCCGGTGAGGCGGAACACCTTTTCCCGCACGATCTCCGCCGCCAGGAAACGAGAGGGGCGGTCGGTGATGTCGTCCGCATGGAACCAGGGCTCTCCTTCCGGCAGGTAGGGCTTGAGGATGGCGGGCAGCCGGGCCGCGTCCCTCGTCTGCCTGGCGGAGAGCGGCACGATCTCGGAGAAGTCGAAACGCTGGGCCATTCCTTGCAGGAAGGGCAGCAGGTCTGCCTTGCTGGCCACGCTATCCACCTTGTTCACCACCAGTACCACGGGCCTGTCCCGGGGCAGCAGAGGCAGGATGTGCGCATCGTCGGGGGTGAACCTCAGGGCCTCGACCAGCCACAGCACCACATCCACCTCTGCCAGGGCCTGGGTGACAGCCCGGTTCATGGCCTGGTTCAGTGCATTCTTGTAATGGGTCTGAAAGCCCGGGGTGTCCGCGAAGATGAACTGGACACCCTCCTCGGTACGTACCCCCAGGATGCGGTGGCGGGTGGTCTGGGGCTTGCCGGACACGATGCTGACCTTGGCCCCCACCAGGGTGTTCACCAGGGTGGACTTGCCCACGTTGGGACGCCCCACGACGGCGATAACGCCGGTGCGGAAGGGGTGGGACGCGGCCTCCGGACTCACGCCTGCTCCTGCTCCACGCCCCTTGCGCCATATCCCTCGAGGATCGCCAGGGCAGCGGCCGCGGCCTGCTGCTCGGCGGCCTTGCGGCTGCCGCCCTGGCCATGGGTCACCACGTCCAGGGCATCGATGCGACATTCCACATGAAAGGTCTGGGCATGGGCCTGGCCCGTGGTATCCAGCAGGCTGTAGCTGGGCAGACCATGGCGCCGGGGCTGAAGCCACTCCTGCAGGCGGGTCTTGGCATCCTTGCCCTGGGCAGCGGGGTCGATGCCCGCCACCATGGGGCCGAACAGACGCTCCACCATGGCCCTTGCGGCATCAAAACCCGCATCCAGCAAGGCCGCACCCAAGAGGGATTCCAGGGCATCGGCCAGGATGGAGGGGCGCTGGGCCCCACCGCTGCGCATCTCCCCCTCCCCCAGACGCAGATAGCGACCCAGCTCCAGTTCCAGGGCCACGCCATGCAGGGAATCCTGATTCACCAGGTTGGCCCGCAGCCGGGACAGGCGTCCCTCGGGCAGTTCGGGAAAACGCTGGAAGAGCATCAGACCCACCACGCAATTGAGTACGCCATCGCCCAGGAACTCCAGGCGCTCGTTGTTGCGCACGCTGTGGCTGCGATGGGTCAGGGCCTGCAGCAGCAGGCCTCGATCGGACCAGGCATGGCCCAATCGCCGCTCCAACCCGGCCATGACAGTGGACATGGGCTGGATTTACTTGGATTCCCGTTCCGCCTTGAAGTCCATGCACAGATGGATCTCTCGCCAGAACGGCTCCTTCACGCTGTATTCCGCAGTGAGCTTGTAACCCGCCTGGGTGGGTTCGATGACCAGATCGGCACCGGTCACCGTCTTGATGTTGTTCAGGTTCAGTTCCTTCACGAAACGGGAACGGATGGTCTGGGGCGTGAGCCTTTCATCTCCCAGGGATTGCAGGGCGTTCTCCATGATGTGCTCCAGGGCCCAGTAGTCCATGTAGGCGGGCACGATGCGCGCCGCGGCGTAGACCATGAAGATGATGAGCAGCAGCAGTAGGAGCAGGCCGCCGAGCGACATACCGAGTTGTTTGCGCATGATGTTCCCCCTCCAGTGTTCAGTCGATGCTGCTGCCGATTCTTTCCGGTCGGGAAAGTGTACTCAGCATGTGCAGGAAGTCATCGAAATTCCACCAGATGAAGAAGGCGCGGCCGACAATATTCTCGTCCGGCACGAAGCCCCAGTAGCGGGAATCATTGGAGGCGTCCCGGTTGTCCCCCAGCATGAAGTAATGCCCGGCGGGCACGGTACACCTGAAGCCGGACTCGCTGTAACTGCAATGGTCCCGATAAGGGAAGTTGCCCGCCACCTCGTACACCCGCACCGGCGGCTCGCCGGCCAGGGTCATGGCCGTGTGATTGTGCGTCCCCAGCTTCTCGCTCCAAGTATCGCCGCGCACGAAGTTGAGCCCCTGGCCCATGTACTCGAACCTGCCCTTGGGCCGCATGGTCACGGGTTCGCCATTGATGCTGAGGCGCTTGTCGACGTACTCCACCACGTCCCCGGGCAGACCCACCACGCGCTTGATGTAATCCATGGAGGGGTCCATGGGAAAGCGGAACACCATCACGTCCCCCCGGGCCGGCCGGTTCAGGTCCAGGACCTTTTTGTTGATCACCGGCAGGCGGATGCCATAGGTGTACTTGTTCACCAGGATGAAATCCCCCACCAGCAGGGTGGGCAGCATGGAGCCGGAAGGGATCTTGAAGGGTTCCACCAGGAAGGAGCGCAGCAGGAAGACGATGAGGATCACCGGGAAGAAACTCTTGGAGTAATCCACCAGGATGGGCAACTTGGCGCCGGCGGCGCGCCGCCGTGCCAGGAACAGGCGGTCGATGAGCCATATGCCACCGGTGATCAGCAGGGCCAGGAACAGGATGAGGGCGAAGTTCACTTATTTCTCTCCGACTTGCAGTATGGCAAGGAAGGCCTCCTGCGGGATTTCCACGTTGCCCACCTGTTTCATGCGCTTCTTGCCTTCCTTCTGTTTCTCCAGCAGCTTGCGCTTGCGCGTGATGTCGCCGCCGTAGCATTTGGCCAGCACGTTCTTGCGCAGGGCCTTCACTGTCTCGCGGGCGATGATGTGCGAGCCGATGGCGGCCTGCACGGCCACGTCGAACATCTGCCGCGGGATCAGTTCGCGCATCTTCGACACCAGTTCCCGGCCCCGGTACTGGGAAGTGGAGCGGTGCACGATCAAGGCCAGGGCGTCCACCTTCTCGCCGTTCACCAGCACATCCAGACGGATCAGATCGTCGGCGCGGAACTCCTTGAACTCATAGTCCAGGGAGGCATAGCCCCGGCTGATGGACTTGAGACGGTCGAAGAAATCCAGTACCACCTCGTTCAGGGGCAGGTCGTACTTGAGCATGACCTGACGTCCCATGTACTTCATGTCCACCTGGGCGCCCCGCTTCTGATTGCACAGGGTCATGACATTGCCCAGGTAGTCCTCCGGCACCAGGATAGTAGCGGTGATGATGGGCTCGCGGATCTCCTCGATCCTGGCGGGGTCGGGCAGGCGCGAGGGATTCTCCACCTCGATGATGCCACCGTCCCGCATGACCACCTGATATTCCACCGAGGGGGCCGTGGTGATGAGGTGCTGGCCGAATTCCCGCTCCAGGCGCTCCTGCACGATGTCCATGTGCAGCAGGCCCAGGAAACCACAACGGAAGCCGAAGCCCAGGGCCTGGGAGGTCTCCGGCTCGAAGCGCAGGGAGGAGTCGTTCAGCCGCAGCTTGACGAGGGCATCGCGCAGGGAGTCGTACTCGTGTGACTCCACCGGATAGAGGCCGGCGAACACCTGGGGCTGGATCTCCTTGAAGCCCGGCAGGGGATCGCGGGCCGGGTTGGCCGCCAGGGTGAGGGTATCGCCCACCTTGGCATGCTTGAGCTCCTTGATGCCGGAGATGACGAAGCCCACCTGGCCGGCCCGCAGTTCCATGCGTGGCAGGGACTTGGGCGTGAACACGCCGATCTGCTCGGCCAGATAGTCGGCGCCGCTGGACATGAGGCGGATCTTGTCCTTCTGCCTGAGAACGCCGTCCACCACCCGGACCAGCATCACCACGCCGACGTAGTTGTCGAACCAGGAATCCACCACCAGGGCCTTGAGTGGCGCGCACTCGTCGCCAGCGGGCGGCGGCACATGCCGGACAACGGCCTCCAGCACATCGTCGATGCCCAGGCCGGTCTTGGCGGAGCAGCGCACCGCCTCCTCCGCGGGGATACCGACGATGTCCTCGATCTCCTGCATCACCCGTTCCGGATCGGCGGAAGGCAGGTCGATCTTGTTCAGCACCGGCAGGACTTCCACCCCCAGCTCGATGGCGGTGTAGCAGTTGGCCACGGTCTGCGCCTCCACGCCCTGGGAGGCATCCACCACCAGCAGGGCACCTTCGCAGGCGGACAGGGAACGGGACACCTCGTAGGAGAAGTCCACATGGCCGGGGGTATCGATGAGATTGAGCTGGTATTCCTGTCCGTCCCGGGCCTGGTACAGCAGGGCGGCGGTCTGGGCCTTGATGGTGATGCCCCGCTCCCGTTCCAGGTCCATGGAGTCCAGCACCTGCTCCTCCATCTCGCGCTCCGCCAGGCCGCCACAGCGGTGGATCAGACGATCCGCCAAGGTGGACTTGCCATGGTCGATGTGGGCGATGATGGAGAAATTACGGATGTTTTTCACAAAAAACAGAGGCACCCCGTCAAGGTGCCTCGCAGATCGAAAGGCGACGGATTTTACCCGAAAGACCGGAAAAACCGCTGTTTCCCCAGCCTGGCCCGGGAGTCTTCCGGCTCAATCCAGGCGCAGGGATACATAGTGCGCGCTGTCGCCGCGCTTCACCAGCAGGGCCACCCGCTGCCTCTTACCGTCCACCAGGCGGGCCAGTTCGGCCGCGCTGTTCACCTCCTGGTTGTTCACCGCGAGGATCACGTCACCGGCCTCGATACCGGCCCGCGCGGCCGCCCCCGTGGCCTCTTCCACCAGCACACCCGCGCTGATCTTCAAGGCCTGCTTCTGGGCATCTCCCAGTGCGGAAACCACCAAGCCGGCGCGATTTTTCTCCTGTGTCTGGGGCACCTGCGCCACGCGATCCTCCTCCGGCATGCTGCCCACCTTCACGCTCACCTCCCGCTGGCCGCCCTTGCGCCAGGTGGTCAGTCTGGCCACGCTCCCGGGCTTGGTAGCCCCCACCATGCGCGGCAGATCGATGGACTGCCGGATGGGCTGGCCGTTGTACTGGAGGATGATGTCGGAAGCCTGGATACCGGCCTTATCGGCGGGACCACCGGCCTCCACCTCGGCCACCAGGGCACCTTCCGCCTTCTTCAGACCGAAGGACTCGGCCAGATCCGCGGTCACCTCCTGGATCATGACCCCCAGACGGCCCCGCTCCACCCTGCCCGAAGCCTTGAGCTGGCCGGCGATGTCCATGGCCACGTCGATGGGAATGGCGAAGGACAGGCCCATATAGCCACCGGAGCGCGAGAAGATCTGGGAGTTCATGCCCACGACCTCACCCCGCATATTGAACAGGGGACCACCGGAGTTGCCCGGGTTCACCGCCACATCGGTCTGGATGAAGGGCACGTAGTTCTCCTGCGGCAGGGTGCGACCCTTGGCGGAGACAATGCCGGCGGTGACGGAATTCTCGAAGCCGAAGGGCGCGCCCACCGCCAGCACCCACTCCCCCACCCGCAGGGCGTCGGGGTTACCGATGGTCACCCTGGGCAGGTTGTCGGCATTGATCTTGATGAGGGCCACATCGGTGCGGGCATCCTTGCCCACCACCTTGGCGCGGAACTCCCGCTTGTCGTGCAGCTTCACCACCACCTCATCCACCTCGTCCACCACATGGGCATTGGTCAGGATGTAGCCGTCCGCGGAAATGATGAAGCCGGAACCCTGTCCATGCCGGGGCGGCGTGCGCTCCGCGCGGTTGGGATCCAGGTCCGGCGGCAGCATGCGGCGGAAAAAATCGAACATCTCTTCCGGTTCCAGCCGGCGCTTGCCACGCAAGACCGGGCGCCCTTCCTGCAGCGTGGTGATGTTCACCACGGCAGGGGACTGACGCTCCGCCAGGTCGGTGAAATCCGGGAGTTGCGCCTGGGCAGGCAGTGCCAGAAGACCCAGGCTCAGGCTCATGAAAGCAAACCATCTGTGCATGAGATACCTCGTCTGATCAGGGATTGAAGAGCTCAGGTCCTGCCGGCGCAACTCGCGCCGCCACGCCGCAGGATGACCGGCTCGACGGGTGGGCCCCGGCGGAAACGCAACCACAGGGCGGCCAGCAGGATTCCGCACAGACCCCCCAGGATGGCGCCCGGTTCCCGCAACGATTCGGGAGCGAGCATGCGCCCCAGGATGGCCGCGGCCAGCAGGACCAGGAGCGGCACCACATAGGCCGCGGCCGCGGCCCGCAACAGGGAACCTTCCGGCAACCCCACCACCACCGTCTCGCCCGGGCGAGCGTCGATGGCGTTGCGTACCGGATATTCCATCTTGTCCGGGTGCCAGAAGCGGTTGAACATCGAGGAAGAGCACCCCTGGCCATGGCATGCCCCGCAGGACTGCGGTGCCTCGCTGACGACCCAGGCGGAATGGCCGTCGACGCGCGTGACCCGGGCGGGTGTTTCGATCATGGCCGTGGGCTCAGGCTGGTGGCGAGGGCCTCCACCGTAGGCCAGGGGGCCTCGCCCAGGACCGTGGCCTGCAAGTCGCCCACCTGACGCTTGATCATGTTGATCATGCCCTGCCGGCTCTGCCCCCTGATGGTTTCCACCGGCCGGGTGGCGGGCTCCAGAAAGAGGGATACATGCGTGAGGCCATCACTGAAGACCCAGTGCTCCACCTCGCCGGCATGGTTCGCCAACTGGCGCTGCACGGCGGCGATTCGGCTGAACCCGGGCGGCAGCGCCGTCACCTCGACACGCGCGTGGGCCACGGGTCGCGCCGCCTCGGGAATATCCGGCATGACCGGCATGGGCCGGCGATCCACCCGGGGTGCGCCCCCCAGCCTGATCTCGGCGAAGCTGTACTGCATGAGGGGCTGACCGTCGCCGTTCACCATGATCGCCCGCAGGGGAAAGGCCGTGATCTTGTCCACGCACAGCACGTAACCCCAGCGAAACACGTCCCGGGGGAGGATTTCCACGTTGTTGCACTCGCGTCCGGCCACCCGGTCGCTCCCGCTGGGGCGCACGTTGTACCAGTTGACCAGGGGTGCGGCATTTTCCGGTAGTAGATCGGGAAAATGCCGCCGATTGAGGCGTTTTTCCAACCGCAGCTGGGAACCGCTCGTCACCAGGGTGACGGAAACCTGTGGATTGCAGCGCACCTCCCGATGATCGCCATCCACGCTGAGCAGGCGGCTTTCCATGTTGCTCCCGCTGGGCCGTCCGCTCACCGACAGGGTCTGGGTGTTCCCACCCTGGCGCAGGACGAACAGCCCCTCATAGCCCAGGCGGCGCGATGCATCGGAAATCCTTTGCAACCAGGCCGCGGCCTCCGGCGCGGGAAGCGTATCGGCGGCCCGGGCCGGTGCGGTGAGGGCGAGGACCGGGGCCAGCAACCAGGCCCAGGTCATGGGCGGGACTCCGTCAGGGAGACCCGGGTGAACTGCATCTCCGCGGGGGCGATGACGGCCTGCGCGAAGTCCTGGTGCGCCGCCAGATAAGGCTGCACATCCATGGGCGGGGCGTCATGGGCCGCCAGGGGCAGGGCCGGCCCCTGCTCTGGCAGGCGGCTCCATACACCCCAGGTGATGACCACCACGACGGCGGCGGCCAGCCACAGGCCGGGGCGCCGACCGGGGGTCGCGCGCATGGGAGCCAGCAGGGTGGGTTCTCGCTCCAGACGATGCATGACGCGTAGCGTCAGATCAGGTGCCACGGGGCCATCGCACAGGCCGCGCAGGGCATCGCCCACGGCGCAGTATTCGGCCAAGCGTGCCCGCATGTCGGCGTCGTCGCGCAAGCGTCGCAAGGTCTGTCGCGCCTGCTCCCGTGTCAGCTCCCCATCCAGCAGGGCGGACAGCGCCTCTTGTTCGTTTTCCTGTGGGAAATCCCGGGACGTGGATTTGGTCATCATGCTTACCACCTTCGATCCTCCGGTGTGCCCAGAATGGGACGCAGCTTGGCGGCGATGGCCTCGCGCGCCCGGAAGATCCGGGAACGCACCGTCCCGATGGGACAGGCCATGGCCTCGGCGATCTCTTCGTAACTCATGCCTTCGATCTCTCTCAGGGTAATGGCCTGGCGCAGTTCCACCGGCAGGGCCTGCACCGCTTCATTAACGGCATAGGCCACCTGTTTGGACAGAAGTTCCGACTCCGGCGTGCTGATGTCCTGGGTCATGAGCCGGTCCTCGGGGTCGTCCTCCTCGTCCATGGCCTGCTCCGACAGGGTCGGCATGCTCCGGCCCCGGGTTGCCAGGTGGTTCTTGGCGGTATTCACCGCGATACGATAGAGCCAGGTGTAGAAAGCCGCATCTCCGCGGAACTGGGGCAGGGCCCGATAGGCCTTGATGAAGGTCTCCTGGGCCACGTCCTCCACCTCGTCCGGGTCGCGGATCATGCGCGACAGCAGGCGCAGGAGCTTGCGGCGGTATTTCTCCACCAGCAGCCCATAGGCATGCTTGTCCCCCTCACGTACCCGTTCGACCAGTTGCAGGTCGAGTTCCCGGTCACTCACGTTCTGTCCTGTCCCTGAAGTTAGACGGGTTGCGCTGCCCACCCGGACGGCTTTGCTTTCAGTCCGGGCACGAGTATAACCGCGCCCATCCGGGTGCTCGTGAACCGGCACCCCTGCTCCTGTGTGCCTCTTTCCCTGTCCAGCATGCAACGCTTCGACGTCCTCATCATCGGCTCCGGCCTGGCGGCCGTCACCCTGGCCCTGTCCCTGCCTCGGAGCCTGCGTATCGCCATGATCACCAAGAAGCGCTCCCAGGACAGCGCCAGCGCCTGGGCACAGGGGGGCATCGCCGCCGTCATGGGGAAAGAAGACGCCCTGGCGGACCACGTACGCGATACCCTGGTGGCCGGCGCCGGCCTGAGCGACGAGGCGGTGGTGCGGCATGTGGTGGAATCGGGGCCGGCGGCCATCGAGTGGCTCATCGGGCTGGGGGTATCCTTCGATCGCCAGGACACCGGCTTCCACCTGACCCGGGAAGGGGGGCACTCCCATCGCCGGGTTCTGCACGTGGCCGACGCCACGGGGCAGGCGTTGCAGGAACGGCTGCTGACCCTGCTGCGTCAGGAAGGCCACATCCAGCTGCTGGAGCAGCACATCGCCGTGGATCTGATCACCGACCGGCATCTGAGCCAGCGAGGTCTGGGCCGCCATGTCTATGGCGCCTACGTACTGGACACCCAGGCCGATCGCGTGGAGACCATGGGAGCGGGCTGCACCGTGCTGGCCACTGGCGGGGCGGGCAAGGCATTCCTCTACACCACCAATCCGGACACGGCCACGGGCGACGGCATCGCCATGGCCTGGCGCGCCGGCTGCCGGGTGGCGAACATGGAATTCATCCAGTTTCACCCCACCTGCCTGTACCACCCCCATGCCAAGTCCTTCCTCATCACCGAGGCCATGCGGGGGGAAGGCGCCCTGCTGCGCCTGCCAGACGGCACCCGTTTCATGCCCGAGCACGACGAGCGTGCGGAGCTGGCACCCCGGGACGTGGTGGCCCGCGCCATCGACCTCGAGATGAAGAAGCGCGGCCTGGACTGCGTCTTCCTCGACATCACCCACAAGCCCGCCAAGTTCATCGTCAGCCACTTCCCCACCATCCACGCGCGCTGTCTGGAACTGGGCCTGGACATCACGCGGGCATGGATCCCCGTGGCGCCCGCCGCGCATTACACCTGCGGCGGTGTGGTGGTGGACCTGGCCGGGCGCACGGATGCCAAATACCTCTATGCCATCGGCGAGACCACCTGCACCGGGCTGCATGGCGCCAACCGCCTGGCATCCAACTCCCTGCTGGAGTGCCTGGTCTACGGCCGTGCGGCGGCGGTGGATATCGCCGCCGCCGAGGCGCCGCCGGCCCGCGACCTGCCCGCCTGGGATGAAAGCAGGGTGACGGACGCGGACGAGGAGATCGTCATCGCCCACAACTGGCACGAGCTGCGCCGCTTCATGTGGGACTACGTGGGTATCGTGCGCACCAGCAAGCGTCTGGAGCGGGCCAGCCATCGCCTCAAGCTGCTGTCCGACGAGATCCACGAGTACTACAGCAACTTCCGCATCGGCAACGACCTGATCGAGTTGCGCAACCTGGTTCTCACCGCCGATCTCATGGTGCGCTGCGCCAAGCTGCGCCACGAAAGCCGGGGTCTGCATGCCTCCCGGGACTATCCTGGGCTGCTGCCCGAGGCCCGCGACACCGTGCTGGATCCGGCTTCCTACACCTGATCCTCCTGGCGACGACGTCTCAGGCCTGGGCGGCCCGCTTCGCCAGGAAATGCACCAGCAGGGGCACGGGCCGGCCGGTGGCGCCCTTCTCCTTGCCACCCTTCCAGGCCGTGCCGGCGATGTCCAGATGGGCCCAGTGGTACTTTTCCGTGAAGCGTGACAGGAAACAGGCGGCGGTGATGGTGCCCGCGGGGCGACCGCCGATGTTGGCCATGTCGGCGAAGTTGCTCTTCAGCTGTTCCTGGTAATCCTCCCACAGCGGCAGCTGCCAGCAGCGGTCGTGCGCCGCATCACCGGCCTGCAACAGCTCGCGCGCCAGGGCGTCGTGGTTGGCCAGCAGCCCCGTGGCCACATGCCCCAGGGCGATGACACAGGCGCCGGTGAGGGTGGCGATGTCCACCACGGCGGCGGGTGCGTAGCGCTCCGCGTAGGTGAGGGCATCACACAGGATGAGCCGTCCCTCGGCATCGGTGTTGAGCACCTCGATGGTCTGCCCGGACAGGGTGGTGACCACGTCGCCTGGCTTGTTTGCCCGGCCCGAAGGCAGGTTCTCGCAGGTGGGAATCAGCCCTACCACGTTCAGGGGTAGCTGCAGCGTCGCCACGGCCTGCAGCGTACCCAGCACCGAAGCGGCACCGCACATGTCGTATTTCATTTCATCCATCTCCGCCGCTGGCTTCAGGGAGATGCCGCCGGAGTCGAAGGTAATGCCCTTGCCCACCAGCACCACAGGCTTGTCCCCCTTCTGGCCGCCCAGGTGTTCGAGGATGATGAAACGCGGCGGCTCGTCGCTGCCCTTGGCAACGGAAAGGAAGGAACCCATGCCCAGTTTTTCGATCTGACCGCGACCCAGCACCTGCACCTTGAGGCCCGTCTCCTTGCCCAGGGCCTTGGCCTGATCGGCCAGATAGGTGGGGGTGCAGAGGTTGCCCGGCATATTGCCCAGATCCTTGGCCAGGCGCATACCGGCGGCGATGGCCCGCCCCCGGGTCGCGGCAGCCGTGGCCGCCGCCAGGTCGCCGCGGGCAGCTACCGCCAGGGCCAGCCTACGCGGCCCCTTGCGTGTCTCCGGGGCCTTGCTCTTCATGCGCTCGAAACGGTAGCTGCCCTCCTCCGCCAGAAGCACGGCCTGCTCCACATTCCAGGCCAGATCGCGCCTCTTCACCGGGATTTCCGTCAGATACACATGGGCATCGCCCACGCCCGTATCCACGAGGGCCTTCACGGCGGCGTGCATCGCATCCCGATAGGCCTTGTCATGCAGATCCCGCTCCCTGCCCAGGCCCACCAGCAGCACGCGCTCGGCGGTCACGCCCGGCACGCTGTGCAGCAGCAGGGTGCTGCCCGTCTTGCCGTCCATGTCGCCACGCCGGAGAATGTCGGCCACATAGCCTTGGGCAGCCTGATCGATGATGCGGGCGGCCAGGCTGAGCTTCCTGTTCTCGAACACGCCCACCACCACACAGGCCGTACGCTGTTTTTCCGGGCTGCCGCTCTTGATGCTGTATTCCATGTATCTCTCCATGTGTGCGTTGGGTGTGCCGGATGGCATGCCGGCGGATTATTCGTGGCCCGTTCCGGTGAGTCAAAGCCGGGCGGCGGACTGCTGTTGGGTACACGTCCGCGATTTCCACCCGGAATCCGGGCTTCCGTCCCCGGCGGGCCGGATACCGCCCCACCACTGACCGATGTCGCGCTTCGACCGTGCCCTTACGCGGGAAATGGCGGTCATGTCCGCCTCCGCCCTGGCCGCGCTGCTGTCCATCTTCCTGGTGGTGGCCCTGGTACGCATCCTGGGGCGGGCCGCCTTGGGCGTACTGGAAACCGAGGCCGTGCTGCCCATGCTGGCCTTCGGCGTGTTGCGCTTCCTGCCCGTGTTGCTGTCCCTGGCCCTGTTCATCGGCGTGTTCATGAGCCTGTCACGCATCTGGCGGGACAGCGAGGCCATCATCTGGATGGGAGGTGGCGTGGGACCCTGGGGCTGGACCCGGCCGGTACTGCTGTTCTCCCTGCCCATGGTGCTGCTCATCGCCGGTGTAAGCTTCGAGGGGCTGCCCTGGGCGGCCAAGACACAGGCGGCCTACGAGCACATCCTCAAGACCCGGGACGAGGTCTCCGGGCTGGCGCCGGGCATGTTCACGGAATACGGTCAAGGCAAGCGCGTGCACTTCGTCGAATCGGTTTCCGTGGACGGCCTGCGTGTGGGGAACGTCTTTGTGCGCTCCCAGTTGCATGGGCGCACGGACGTGATCGTGGCGCGCCAGGGACATGTGCGCACCCAGGAGAATGGGGAACGGTTCCTGGTGCTGGAGGCCGGACGCAGATACGAGGGCAATCCCGGCGAGGCGGAATTCCGCATGGGGGAATTCGACAGTTATGCGGTGCGCATCCAGCCCCAGAGCCAGGACGAGATCCGCAACAGTCCGCGCATGCTGTCCACCCTCCAGCTCTGGTCGAACCCCACTGCCGTGAACATGGGTGAATGGGTCTGGCGCATGGGCTACCCGCTCAGTACCCTGCTCCTGGTGCTGCTGGCCATCCCCATGAGTTATGTGAATCCCCGCGCCGGCCGCTCCCTCAACGTGGTTTTCGCCATTCTCATCTATGTGGCCTACTACAACTTCGTCGGTCTCTCCGAAGGCTGGGTCACGCATGGCAAGCTGGTCGCCTGGCAGGGTCTGGGCCTGGTGCATGGCGGCATGCTGCTGCTGCTGACCCTCTTCTTCCGGCAACGCTTCCGGGGCCCCTGGGCACGATGAGCATCCTGTTCCGCTATGTCTCCCGGGAGATCCTGACGGCCTCCCTGCTCGCCCTTCTGGCCCTGCTGGGTCTGTTTTCCTTTTTTGATTTCATCAGTGAACTCGGCGACACCCACGCCACCACCTACACCCCCCTGAGCGCACTGGTCTACGTCGCCCTGTACATCCCCGTGCGCCTGTACGAACTGATGCCCGTGGCCCTGCTCATCGGCAGCCTGTTCGCCTGGAACCGGCTGGCCCTGGCATCCGAATTCAGCGTCATGCGTGCCGCGGGCCTGTCCATGTACCGCCTGGTGTCCTGGATGCTGGCCTTGGGGCTGGGTCTGGGCATGCTGACCCTGGGGCTGGGCGAGTACCTCACGCCTTACTCCGAACAGGCGGCCAAGCAGCTCAAGGCCCGGGCCACCACCGGTGTGGTGGCCCGGGAGTTTCGCACGGGTCTGTGGGCCAAGGACGGCAACACCTTCATCAACGTGCGTGTGATGCGTCCCGATGCCAGCCTGCTGGACCTGAACCTGTATGTGTTCGACCGGGATTTCCACCTGCGCGCCTTGCGCCACGCGGCACAGGCCGTGTGGGCGGATGGGCGCTGGACACTGCGGCAGGTGTCCGAGACGGTCATCGAGCCCGGACGCACGCGCACCGTGCGCCTGCCGGAGCAGACATGGGAATCGGCCATCACGCCGGACCTGCTGGCGGTCCTGATGGTCACACCGGACCGGATGTCCATATCGACCCTGCGCGCCTATGTCCATCACCTGCGGGGCAACAAGCAGGATGCCGGTCGTTATGAGATCGCCTTGTGGAACAAGGTCATCTATCCGGTGGCCGCCCCCGTCATGCTGCTGCTGGCCCTGGCCTTCGCCTACCGTCCACCCCGGTCAGGGGGCACCGGCGGGCGGCTGCTCACCGGGGTGTTGCTGGGACTGGGCTTCCACCTGCTCAATCGTCTGCTGGCCCAGGTGACACAGCTGCTGGACTGGTCGCCACCCGCTGCCGCCTTGACCCCCGTGCTGATGTTCGCGGCCGCGGCCAGCATGGCGATCTGGTGGCAGGAACGGCGTTGAGGGGACAGCGAGCGGGCCAAAATCCGTGATTCCACACGCCCTACGGGGTTTCCTGGGTGGCATGCCTTCGTCGTCACGTGGCGCCCTCAGGCCGTTCCCCCCGCGCGTGGCGGGCTGTTGACCAGACGGGTCCCGGCCAGATGATCCTGCAGGAACTGGCCGTCGGCGCGCAGCAGTGCCACCCACCAGCCCATGCCGAGGCTGGCGAGATTGGCACAGGCCAGAAGGTAACGCAGCCAGGCCCGCGACCAGGAAGGTACGGCACCTGCGCGGGTCTCGAGGCGGAACCTCCAGGTCTTCATGGCCAGGGTCTGGCCCTTGCGCCAAAACAGCGTGAAATACAGCCCCGCCACCCCCACCACATAGGCCTGCATGACGAGCCGTGAAACCGCCGGCTCCAGCCCCTGGATCAGACCCACGAACGGGAAGGCCGCCACCAACAGCACCCCGGACAGCAACAGGCTGTCATACAGCACGCACAGCAGGCGCCGTCCCAGGGAAGGTGTATCGCTACGATTCACCTGCCACCGGCGTCCCCGGACGCAGGTGTAAATTCTTCGCACAGCGCGTCCAGCCAGCGTTGCTTGATCCTGGCCTGATCCTCGGGTGACAGTTTTTGTATGCGGCTCAGATTCTGGCGTGCCGCCTGGCGCTGTTCCTGGGTGAGATGCGCCCAGGCCCTGAGGCGTCTTTGCAGCAACCGCTGCTGTGACGGGGTCAGGCTGGCATAGCGCTTGGCCACGGCCAGGAGCCGATCCTGCTGTTCTTCCGGAAAACGGTCCCAGTCCCGTGCCAGCGGTGCCAGGGCGGCGCGCTCCTGGGCATCCAGCCGCGCCCAGGGGTGCCCGGACGCAGCCTGGGCCTGGCAGGCGACCAGGCCCAGCAGGAGGGCCAGCACAAAGCGGGAGGTCAGGTATCCGTCAGGCATACGGCTTCCACGTTTTCCCGGGTCACCAGGCTCCAGTCCGCGAACACCTGCGGCGGCAGCTGGCCGGTCAGCAGCTGGATGTCCAGCTCGCTGGTATCCGGACTGGCCGGCGGCGACGGCATGGGCATATGCATGACCAGCCAGCCAGCCCCCAGCAACAGGGTGGCCAGGCCCATGCTCCACAGGGCGGGATGTCGCCTGAACGCCAGAACGCCACCGCCCGCATGCCGGGCTTGCAACGTCGAGAGCGCTGCGCGCCGGTTGGCGTAGAGCCGAGACAGGGTCTTGTCGTCCAGCCGACGGATGCCGGCATCGAGGGTGCCGATAACCTGTTTGACGAGGGAAAAATGATCCCCGGGTACTGGTTCGTTCATGGTGTGAGTCCCATTTCCTTGAGCTTCCGGGCCAGGGCGTTGACGGCCCGAAAGCTGTGAGTTTTAACACTTCCCTGGCTACAGCCCATGATTTCCGCGCTTTCCGCCACATCCATGCCCTCCCAGTAACGTAACAGGAAGGCCTGACGTTGACGTGCCGGCAGCTCCGACAGAGCCTTTTCGATCATGCCCAGATGCTGGTTTTCCGCCACCGTCTGCTCCGGCGAAGGCGATACATAACCCTCCGCGCTGGCTGCCAGGCTCTCCAGGGTCTCCGGGCTGCCTTCGTCCTTGTCGCGCAAGGGGGAAACCAGGCGTACCCAGAAATCACGCACCCTGGCGCGCCGAAAATGGTCATGGATGCAGTTCTGCAGGATGCGCTGGAACAGCATGGGCAACTCACCGGCAGGTTTGTCGGCGTAGCGCTCCACCAGTTTCATCATGGCGTTCTGCACCACGTCCAGGGCACTGTGATGCTCGTGGATGGCATACAGGGCGTGCTTATAGGCGCGCCGTTCCACTTCCGCCAGAAAGTGCTCGATCTCCAGAGGGGTAGCCACGAATGTCCAGGGGATGCGAATGCGCCTATATATACCAAAGGCCGGGCGTCGATTTGCAAAGAATGGCACGTTTGCCTAAAATGCCGCGTTTCCGAATCGATTCAGTAGCTGGAGGCGGGCATGTACGCAGTTATCAAGACCGGTGGCAAGCAATACAAGGTGTCCGCCGGCGGCACACTCAAGGTGGAGAGCCTGCCCGCGGATGTCGGTGCCGAAGTGGAAATCCAGGACGTGCTGTTGGTGGCGGATGGAGACGACATCAAGGTGGGCACGCCCATGCTGGCCGGCGCCTCCGTGAAGGCCACCGTACTGGCGCATGGCCGCCACGCCAAGGTCACGATCTTCAAGATGCGCCGTCGCAAGCACTATCGCAAGACCCAGGGACATCGTCAGAACTACACGGAAATCCGTATCGACGGCATTTCCGCCTGATCAGGAGCACATAACATGGCACACAAGAAAGCAGGCGGTAGCTCCCGCAACGGCCGCGACTCCAAACCCAAGATGCTGGGCGTCAAGCGCTATGGTGGCCAGATCGTGCCTGCCGGCAATATCCTGGTGCGTCAACGCGGCACCCAATTCCATCCCGGCGCCAACGTGGGCATGGGCAAGGACTATACCCTGTTCGCGCTGGTGGACGGCGAGGTGCGGTTTACGGTCAAGGGGGACAAGGGGCGCCGTACCGTAAGCGTGGTCCCGGTAACGGCCTGAGTCCCCCGTCCCGCACGCGAAAGCCCTATCCCCGGATAGGGCTTTTTGGTTTCCGGACGCGCGCATGAAATTCATCGACGAAGCCCGCATCGACGTCACTGCCGGCGATGGCGGCAATGGCTGCGTGTCCTTCAGAAGGGAGAAATTCATCCCCAAGGGGGGGCCGGACGGAGGTGACGGCGGTCGCGGCGGTAGCATCTGGGTGATGGCGGACCGCAATCTCAACACCCTGATCGAGTACCGCTACACGCGCCACTTCAAGGCCCGCAACGGCGAGGGTGGCCGGGGGTCGGACTGCTATGGCAAGGGTGCCGACGACATCACCCTGAAAGTGCCCGTGGGCACCGTGGTGCGGGATGATGACTCCGGCGAGACCCTGGCCGATCTGGCGCGGGATGGCCAGAAGGCCCTGGTGGCCCGTGGCGGCAAGGGTGGCTTGGGCAATCTGCACTTCAAGTCCAGCATCAACCGGGCCCCACGCCAATCCACCCCCGGCGAGGAAGGAGAGAGGCGCCGTCTGCACCTGGAGTTGAAGGTCCTGGCGGACGTAGGCCTCCTGGGCATGCCCAATGCCGGCAAGTCCACATTCATCCGCGCGGTATCCGCGGCCCGGCCCAAGGTGGCCGATTACCCCTTTACCACCCTGCACCCCAACCTGGGCGTGGTGCGCGTGGACCATGGGCGCAGCTTCGTGGTGGCCGATATCCCCGGCCTCATCGAGGGCGCCGCCGAAGGCCACGGCCTGGGTCACCGGTTTCTGCGCCATCTGGCGCGCACCCGTCTGCTGCTGCATCTGGTGGATCTAGCCCCCTGCGATCCCGGCGCGGACCCCGTGCAGGATGCCCGCGCCATCGTCGCCGAGCTGCGCAGGTACGACGAGGACCTGTACCGTAAGCCACGCTGGCTGGTCCTGAACAAGACGGACCTGCTCGACGCGGATGAACGCGCCGGACGCATCGCCGCCTTCGTCCAGGCATATGGCTGGAGCGGCCCGGTGTTCGCCATCTCCGCGCTCAACGGCGAGGGTTGCCCGCACCTGGTCTTCGCCATCATGCAACACCTGGATACCGAGCACCGGACCGACCCGCGGGAGGACTCCGCCGCATGAACCCATCCGTACTTGTCGAGGCCCACCGACTGGTGGTCAAGGTGGGCAGCGCCCTGGTGACCAACGAAGGTCGGGGTCTGGACCATGCCCGCCTGGCCCAGTGGGCCGGGCAGATCGCCAAGCTCACCCATCTGGGCCGGGAAATCGTGCTGGTATCCAGCGGTGCCATCGCCGAGGGCATGCAGCGTCTGGGCTGGAGCAAGCGGCCCAAGGCGCTCAATGACCTGCAGGCCGCCGCCGCCGTAGGTCAGATGGGCCTCATCGAGGCCTATGAGCGCAGTTTCCGCACGCATGGCCTGCATACCGCGCAGATCCTGCTCACCCACGCCGACCTGTCCAACCGGGAACGCTATCTCAATGCGCGCTCCACGCTGCGGCGTCTGCTGGAACTGCGTGCCGTGCCCATCATCAACGAAAACGACACCGTCACCACGGATGAGATCAAGGTGGGCGACAACGACACCCTGGGCGCCCTGGTGGCCAACCTCATCGAGGCCGATGCCCTCGTCATCCTCACGGACCAGCGCGGCCTGTACAGCGCCGATCCCCGCAAGCATCCACATGCCGAGTTCGTGCACGAGGCCATGGCCGGCGACCCAGGCCTGGAGGAAATGGCCGGTGGTGCCGGTTCCGGTATCGGCACCGGCGGCATGCTCACCAAGGTCCTGGCCGCCCGTCGCGCGGCCCGCAGCGGCACCCACACCGTCATCGTCAGCGGTCGGGAACCGGACGTCCTGGCCCGCCTGGCAGAGGGCGAGAAGCTGGGCACCCATCTCATCGCGCGCCAGCCCCCTCTGGCCGCCCGCCGCCAGTGGCTGGCGGACCATCTGCAGGTACGCGGTCGTCTGGTGATGGACGATGGCGCCGCCCGCGCTTTGCGGGAAGGCGGCGGGAGTCTGCTGCCCATCGGCGTGGTGGAGGTGCTGGGTGCCTTTCAGCGTGGCGAGGTGGTGGGTTGCGTGGACACCGCCGGCCGGGATCTGGCCCGGGGCCTGGTGAACTACTCCGCCGACGAGGCCCGCCGCATCGCCCGCCACCCCAGCAGCGCCATCGAAGGCATCCTGGGCTACATCGATCAACCCGAACTCATCCACCGGGACAATCTTGTCCTGCTCTGAAGGGCAGGATTGCGGCGAAGGGCAAAGGCGAGCGGTTTCGGCCGAGGCCACCGTCACCCGGCCTCCCGATCCCAGCCCTGAGCGAAACCCGCCAGGCCCATGGCCCCGCGCACCACACCGTAAGCCAGCCAGGCACCCAAGCGCTCATGCCATGGGATGTGCTCCCAGTTCAGGCGCTGGAGGCACTGGCCATCCTGACAGAGGAGGCTTTCCAGGCTGTGGCGCAGTTCCTGCGCGAAGGCCCGGTCGTACACCACCACATTGGCCTCGCGGGCCAGCAGCATGCTGAAGGGATCGAGGTTGCTGGAACCCACCGTGGCCCAGACACCGTCCACCACTGCCACCTTGGCGTGCAGTTCACTGATGCCGTACTCATAGATCTCTACCTTGTTTTCCAGGAAGTAACGGTAGAGGGCCTGGCCCGCGGCGCGATACAGGGGGTGGTCGGTATAGCCCTGCAGGATGAGGACCACTCGCACGCCCCGTCGGGCCGCCTCCACCAGGGCATGACGAAAACGAAAGCCGGGCAGGAAATAGGCATTGGCGAGCACGATTTCCTGGCGCGCGGCGCGGATGGCACGCAGGTAGGCCGCTTCGATGGCACGCCGGTCCCGCAGATTGTCGCGGGCGACGAATCTCGCCTGCTGGTCGCCCACGGCGTCGAGCACGGGCTTGAGTCCGGCGTATTCCCCCCGGCGCAGCCCGAAATGGCTCCACTTCACCAGGCGCCAGAGACGACGCGCGCTGGCGTACACGTCGGCCACCACCGGGCCCTCGATGCGCACGGCATAGTCCCGCCGGGGGTGGGTCAGACGCCCTTCGTCGAGATCGTCGATGATGTTGATGCCGCCCACGAAGGCCACCCGCGCATCCACCAGGGCCAGCTTGCGGTGCATGCGGCGCAGGCGATGACGATGGTGCCGCAGGGGCATGCGCAACTGCCAGCGGTCGGGGCGGAAAATGAGGAGATCCACCCCGGCATTGCGCAGCTCTCTCGCCAAGTCCCTGGGCAGGCTGCGGGCGCCAAAGCCGTCCAGCAGCAGGCGCGTGGCCACCCCCCGTCGGGCCGCCTCCATCAGGCAGTGCGCCACGGCGCGGCCGACCCCATCCGCGCGAAAGATGTAGCTCTCCAGATGTACCTGGTGCTGGGCCTGGTCGATGGCCGTCATCAGGGCGGGAAAGTAGGCCGCACCATCCTGCAACAGGGTCAGGCGGTTGCCTGGCCGGATCATGGCATGCGATTGCCGTCCGATGCGGGACCTCAGGCCGCCACGGCGTGGGGGTTCAGCTGCGCCGTGAGGGCGGCGTGGTCCGACAGGCGGCGCCAGTGCTGGCCATGCAGCACATGGGCCTCGGTCACGCCAAAGCCGCGCATGTAGATGCGATCCAGGGAAAACAGGGGCAGGACGGCGGGAAAGCTACGCGCCGGCCGGCCATGCGTCACCTCGAAGACCTCCCGCAGACCCAGTTCGTCGGCCAGATAATCGCCGGCCCGCTGCCGCCAGTCATTGAAGTCCCCGGCAATGATGAGGGGGGCGTCGTCCGGCACCATGCCGCGGATACGCTCGCTCAACTGGTGGATCTGCTTGCGCCGTCCGGATTCATTCAGGGCCAGGTGCAGGCAGATGGCATGCAGGGGCTGGCGCAGGTGCGGCACATCCAGCTCGCAATGCAGCATGCCCCGGCTCTCGAATGCATGGGCGGAGATATCCACATTCTCCCAGCGCAGGATGGGATAGCGCGACAGGATGGCGTTGCCATGATGGCCATGGTCGTACACGGCATTCTTGCCATAGGCCGTGCCCTGCCACAGCTCCCCGGCCAGGAACTCGTGCTGGGCCCCGCCGGGCCAGGCATGAAAACGGCCGGCGTGGCGGGCATGGTGGCCCTGCACCTCCTGCAGGAAAACCACGTCCGCATTGATGACCCGCAGACGCGAGCGCACTTCGTGCAGCACCAGACGGCGATTGAAGAAGGAAAGCCCCTTGTGGATGTTGTAGCTGGCGATACGCAGATGGTTTTTCATGGTCGTTCGGTGGCGGATCCCGGTGCCCCGGGCTTGCCGGGCTGGTCCGCTTGGCTCTTGTCGATGGGCTCCTGCCCGCCTTTTGGCTTCCCGTCCGGGCGTGGAGCAATGGGTTGACCCGACTCGGAGATGGTGGGTTCCATGGCCTCCAGATTGTTCTGCATCATGTATTCGTTCATGTCCTTCCAGCCCGCGAACACGGCCGGCTTGGAGGCATCCGGGTTGAGGCGGAAGCAGTCCTCTATGCCCCGCCCGGCATGGCGGCATGCGCTGCCGATGGCCTTGCCTTCGGCCTCGATGCGGGCAGGGTCGGGAATGCCGGCGCGTTCCTTGATCTGATCACAGGCCGGCAGCGAGAAGGCACACAGCGCCGCCAGCGCCAGTCGCGTGGATCTTCGCATCGGGCCAGGCCCCCCCCAGTGCGCACCCGGCCCAGGCTTCCTTCTTGCCGGCATGGACTAACGCATCCAGCTGCGCAGCACGCCCTTGTCGCGCATGCGCCGTTCCGCCTCGCGGCCCACGGCCTCGAAGCGTTTCTTCACCTCGTCCTCGACAAAATAATCGGATACCAGGGGAGGAAGGGGGGCCAAGGGCACGATGCGGGAGCGGTAGACCAGCTTCACGGGTGCCGTGTCGCCAATGATCTGCCATTCGCCGGACATGGTGAGCACCTTGCCCGACACGGAACGAAAACGGATGTGCCGATTGGGGCTTTCCTCCATGAGCAGGATCACGTGGTCCGGCATGATAAAGGCGAACAGCCCCGCATCAGCGATCTGTTCCACCCGCTTGGGAGTCCCCGGTGGGGAGATCACACGGCTGGAGACCATGTCAGGGATGAAACTCGCCAGACGGTTGTAGTCCGTGAGGGTCGCCCATACGGTATCCGCGTCCGCCTGCAGCATCTGGCTGGCCTCCACCCGCACTCCGGACAGCCCCGTACTGGCCGTGACCTTGGCGGCCGCGGCCTGGGCCGCGGCCGCTCCCAGCACGAAACTCAGGACCAGAACCTGGCCCAGGCGTGTAACGAGACGACTTGGCGGCATCACTTGCCGGCCCTCCTTTCGGTGTCCTTCAACGGGCTTTCCACTGGGCCCGCACCTGTCACGCGGCACCCGCCGGTGACGGGCAAGGGCAATTGGCTCAAATCCGTGTGCATGCCGAAGACCCGCTCCTGGGAATACATCGCGACCACTCCAAAGTATATCCAGCCTGGCCCATGTGCAGGGCCTCGCCCGCTGGAACGCCCAGGTTTGCCCGGCGCGCCATGGTGGAAGCGAGACCATGACCCATGGCACGTCCGGCCGGCGGCCGGGATGCGGGGGACGGGCCCACGCACCGCTTCAGGCCAGCTCCTCGATGTCGTGGAGCCGGCGGTGCTCGCGGATGGCATAGCGATCCGTCATACCGGCGACATAGTCGGCCACCGCCCGATGGAGGTCCACCTCCGCCCGCTGCCGGTATTCGGGCGGCAGGAGCGAGGGCTGATGGGTGAAGGCAGTGAACAATTCGCGCAACAGGCGGCGGGCCTTGTTGCTCATGCGTTCCACCCGGTAATGGCGGTAGAGGTTATGGAACAGGAAGCGCTTGAGCTCCAGACTCTCCTCCCGCACCGCCGGGCTGAATGCCGCCAGGGGCGGGCATTGCCGCACGTCGTCGATACTTTTGGGCCGGTGCCGCTCCAGGTTGCGGCGGGTCTGCTCCACCAGGTCCACCACCAGGGTGTTGATCATGCGCCGCACGGTCTCGTGGATGAGGCGCCGGTCGGTGAGGGCGGGATAGCGGTCCCGTACCTGGGCCAGATGGCGGGCGAACAAGGTCACACCCTCCAGCTGTGCCAAATGGATGAGTCCGGAGCGCAGGCCGTCGTCGACATCGTGGTTGTTGTAGGCGATCTCGTCCGCCAGATTGGTGATCTGGGCCTCCAGGCTGGGCTGTCGCCCTATCAGGAAACGCTCACCCACGTCTCCCAGCTTTTCCGCGTTCTTCTTCGAGCAATGCTTGAGGATGCCTTCACGCGCCTCGAAGGTGAGGTTGAGGCCCTCGAACTCGGCGTACTTCTGCTCCAGCGTATCCACCACGCGCAGGGACTGCAGGTTGTGTTCGAAGCCGCCGTGGTCCGTCATGCATTCATTGAGCACGTCCTGGCCCACGTGGCCGAAGGGGGTATGGCCCAGGTCGTGGGCCAGAGCGATGGTCTCGGTGAGGTCCTCGTCCAGGGCCAGCATGCGGGCCAGGGTGCGACCGATCTGCGCCACCTCCAGGCTGTGGGTCAGACGGGTACGGAACAGGTCGCCCTCGTGGTTCACGAACACCTGGGTCTTGTATTCCAGGCGGCGGAAGGCGGTGGAATGGACGATGCGGTCCCGGTCGCGCTGGAATTCGGAACGGGGCATGGCGAGGGGCTCCGCATGCCGGCGTCCCCGGCTGCGGGCACCATGCGCGGCGAATACCGCCAAGCGGGCCGTTCCCTCAGGCACGCGCCACGGCCCCGGCGAGGGTGGCCCGCAGGGCGGCCGGGTCATAGTCGGCGCTGACGAAGGCCTCGCCCAGGCGCTTGAGCAGCACGAAGCGCATGCGCCCCCCCTCCACCTTCTTGTCGATGCCCATGGCACCCATATAGGCGGCCTCGCCCAGGTCCGGTGCCACGGTGGGCAGGCCGGCGCGGCGGAACAGTTCGGCCATGCGTTCTACCTGGGCCTGGTCGAGAAGGCCCATGCGCCGGGACAGATCCGCCGCCAGCATCGTACCCGCCGCCACCGCCTCGCCGTGCAGCCAGGCGCCGTAGCCCATGCCCGCCTCGATGGCATGGCCGAAGGTATGCCCCAGGTTGAGCAGGGCGCGCTGGCCCGCCTCGCGCTCATCCGCCGCCACCACTTCCGCCTTGTGCTGGCAGGAGCGATGGATGGCGTGGATCAGGGCCTGCGTGTCCCGCGCCCGCAGACGATCCATGTTGGCCTCCAGCCAGGCGAGGAAATCCGCATCCCGGATCAGGCCGTACTTGATGACCTCCGCCAGGCCTGCGGACAGCTCCCGGTCCGGCAAGGAATCGAGGGTATCCGTGTCCGCCAGCACCAGACTGGGCTGGTGGAAGGCGCCGATCATGTTCTTGCCCAGGGGGTGGTTGATGCCGGTCTTGCCCCCCACGGAGGAATCCACCTGGGCCAGCAGGGTGGTGGGCGCCTGCATGAAGGGCATGCCGCGCTGGTAGCAGGCGGCAGCGAAACCGGTCAGGTCGCCGATGACCCCGCCCCCCAGGGCGATGAGGGTGGTCCTGCGCTCCGCCCGCTGACCGAGCAGGGCATCGAAGATGGTGTTGAGGGTCTGCCAGTTCTTGTAGGCCTCACCGTCGGGCAACACCACGCTGTCTACCTGCACCCCGGCACTGCGCAGGGCCTGGCTCAACCGCTCCAGGTACAGGGGCCCCACGGTGGTGTTGGTGACGATCACCACCCGCCGCTGCCTCAGGTGGGGCAGCGCCAGCCCGGCCTGGTCCAGCAGCCCGGGGCCAATGTGGATGGGATAGGAACGCTCGCCCAGGTCAACGCCGAGGGTCTGCATGGAAGTCTGCATTCAATTTCTCTGCCTGGTTGCCGATAAGCCGGATGCCGATGCTGTCTAGTACACTCGCTCACCCGGCGTGAGGCCCATTATATCGGCGCATCCGTCCGGGCATCCGGATACGAAACCCAAGACCATGCAGCCTGAACACCACCCTGGCGTCTACCCCGCCACGACCCCCGCCCGCATCGCCGCGGAGGCTGCGTGGTGACCATGCATCCGGCGACCCGCGACTGGTGGAAGGCATTCGGCCTGATCGCCCTGGTCTGGGCAGCTCTGTTCCTGCTGCTGCGTCCCACCGGCGCCGACATGGTGGCCATCTGGGAACGATCCGAGACCTACGCCCACGGCTACGTGGTGCTGCCCATCGCCCTCTGGCTGGTGTGGCGCAAGCGCCACCTGCTCATGGCCAGCCCGGTGGCGCCAGACTGGCGCGTCCTGGCCTTTGCCCTGGTCGCCGCCACATGCTGGCTGTTGGCCCGGATCATGAGCGTGAACGTGGTGGAACAGTACGCCTTCGTGGGTCTGCTCATCTGCGCGGTGTGGCTGCTGCTGGGCAGCAAGGCCGCGCGCGTGATGCTCTTCCCCCTGGGCTACCTGCTGCTCATGGTGCCCAACGGCGACAACTTCCTGCCGCAGCTCATGAACATCACCGCCGACATCACGGTGTTCATCCTGCGGCTCTGGGGCCTGCCCGTATTTCGCGAAGGCACCTTCTTCTCCCTGCCCAGCGGCGACTGGAGCGTGGTGGAAGGCTGCTCCGGCATCCGCTACATCATCTCCTCGGTCACCCTGGGTGTGCTGTATGCCTATCTGACCTATCGCACGCTCTGGAAGCGCATCGCCTTCAGCATCGCCGCCTTCGTGGTGCCCATCCTGGCCAACGGCATGCGCGCCACCCTCATCGTCCTCATCGCCCACTATTCCGACATGAAACTGGCCCTCGGGGTGGACCACTTCATCTATGGCTGGGTGTGGTTCGGGGTGGTCATGCTCCTCATGTTTGCCGTGGGCAACATCTGGCGGGAAGACACCCTGGCCGAAGAGCACCAAGCCCCCCCCGCCTTGTCTCCGAAGCTGGGCATCCTTCCCGCCGGGACGCTGCTGGCTCTGGTGGCCCTGTTCGCCTGGTATGCGCATCACCTGGGCAACCGTCCCCCCCTGCCCTCGCCGCTGGCGCGGGTGGCCGTGCCCGCAGGCTGGAGCGAGTCCCCCACGCCCGTCACCGAATGGACGCCCAGCTGGGCCGGCCTGGACGATCAACGCAGCCTGCACCTGCAAGGCGATGGCGCGCGCGTCATGCTGTACCTGGGCTGGTACAGCACCCAGCGCCAGGGCTCGGAGCTGATCAACTTCGACAACCAACTCGTGCCGCAAAAGCATCCCGTCTGGCGCAAGCCCACGGAACGCGCGCGCGACATCGTCATCGGCGGCCAGACGCTGCATTTGCGTGAGGCCACGGTGGATTCCCGTTCCCTGGGCCAGCGCCTGCTGATCTGGTACTGGAACCGCATTCCCGGCGAATCCACCACCAATACCCTGGAGGTCAAGCTGGCCCTGGGCCTGCGGGAATTGCGGGGTGCGGACGATGCCGGCGCGGTGGTGATCCTCGCCACCCCCTATGTGGATCAGCCCAGCGAGGCGGAGGCGGTGTTGCGCCGCTTCGTGGCCGCCCTGCAGCCCGTCATGAACCCCGTGCTGGACAAGCGGCAGCCATGACGGACGGCCGCCCGCTTATCGCCCATGTGGTCTATCACTTCGGTACAGGCGGCATGGAGAACGGCATGGTGAACCTGTTCAACCACTTGTCGCCGGAACACTTCCGACATGCAGTCATCAACCTGGCGGGCTACGGCGACTTTCGCCGGCGCATCACCGCCCAGGATGTGGCCTTTTTCGACCTAAAAAAACGCCCCGGGCACGACTACAGCTGGATGCCCCGCCTGTCCCGCCTGCTGGCGGAATTGCGGCCCGCCATCCTGCACACCCGCAACCTCAATGCCCTGGAAGCCCAGTTCGTGGGCGCCACTCGCCGCGTGCGGGGGCGGGTGCATGGCGAGCACGGCCGGGACGTGAGCGACCTGGAAGGCCGCAACTGGAAATACAACCTGCTGCGCCGGGCCGCCCGTCGGGTAGTGCACCGCTACATTGCCGTCAGCCAGGACCTGGCGGGCTGGCTGCGGGAAGCCGTACACGTGCCGGCCGCGCGCATCCACCAGATCTACAACGGCGTGGACCAGGCGCGCTTCCACCCCCGTGACGCGGACACCCTCCCGCCCGCGGAGGCCGCCACATTCCTGCGCGGGGCCCGCTGTGTCATCGGCAGCGTGGGCCGCATGGCGGCGGTGAAGGACTACCCCACGCTGGCGCGGGCCTTCATCCATCTCTGCCGGCACAGTCCGGAGCCGGCCGGTCTGCGGCTCGTCATCGTCGGCGACGGCACGGCCCGGGCCGAATGCCAGGCCCTGGTGGATGCAGCCGGCCTGGGTGGCCAGGCCCTGTTTCCCGGCGACCGCAGCGACACTGCCGATTGGCTGCGCAGCTTCGATGTCTTCGTCCTGCCCTCCCTGGGGGAGGGCATCTCCAACACCATCCTCGAGGCCATGGCCACCGGCCTGCCGGTAGTGGCCACCCGGGTGGGCGGTACGCCCGAGCTGGTGCGGCAAGGGGTTTCCGGCAGCCTGTGGACCCCCGGCGACGTGGCCGGGCTGGCGCATCTGCTCAGCGCCTATGCCGCCGACCCCTTGCGCCGCCAGCGCGAAGGACTGGCCGGCCTCGCGCGTGCGGCACAGGACTTCTCCTGGCTGCGGGCGGCCGCGGCCTATGAATCCGTCTATACAAGCCTTTTGCACCCAAACCATGACTGAGATCCTCTGCATCGTCGGCGCCCGGCCCAATTTCATGAAGATCGCCCCCATCATGGCGGCCTTCAGTGCCCGGGGCATCCAGGCCAAACTGGTGCACACGGGCCAGCATTACGACCCGGCCATGAGCGACAGCTTCTTCGACCAGCTGGGCATTCCCCGGCCGGATGTGAACCTGGAGGTGGGTTCCGCCAGCCATGCGGTGCAGACCGCCGAGATCATGCGCGCCTTCGAGCCGGTGCTGGACCTGGAACAACCCAAGGCCGTGCTGGTGGTGGGGGACGTGAACTCCACCATCGCCTGCGCCCTGGTGGCGGCCAAGAAGGGCGTCAAGGTCATCCACGTGGAGGCGGGCCTGCGCAGCTACGACCGGGCCATGCCCGAAGAGATCAATCGGGTGCTCACGGACCAGCTTTCCGAGCTGCTGTTCACCACCGAACAGGCGGCCCTTGCCAACCTGCAACGCGAAGGCATCGACCCCGCCCGGGTGCACTTCGTCGGCAACGTCATGATCGACACCCTGCTGGGCCACCTGGAACGCGCCGTGCCGGCGGCCCAGACCCTGGGCGGCATGCCGGCCCGGGGCTATGCCGTGGTCACCCTGCACCGGCCCTCCAACGTGGACGATGCCGCCGTGTTCGAGGGCCTGCTGACCATCCTGGCCCGGGTGGCGGAGCGCATGGACGTGGTGTTTCCCATCCACCCCCGCACCCGAGGTACGGCGGAGAGATTCGGCTTCAATAGCCTGCTGGAGTGCCCGGGCATGCGCCTGCTGCCCCCGCAGGGCTATCTGGAGATGCTGGGCCTGACCCGCGACGCCAGCGTGGTCATCACCGACTCCGGCGGCCTGCAGGAAGAGACCACCGCCCTGGGGGTACCCTGCATCACCGTGCGGGACAACACCGAGCGCCCCGTAACCCTCACCGAAGGCACCAACAGCCTCACCGGCCCGGATCCGGAAAGAATCTGGCCCGTGTTCGAGGAGATCATGGCCAGCGGTGGCAAGCGCGGCCGCATCCCGGAATTCTGGGACGGCCGGGCGGCGGATCGCATTGCCGGCCTGCTGCGGGGCTGGCTGGATGCGTTGAACTAGGAAGGCGGCACGACAGTCATGTGCGGCATCACCGGCATCTTCGACCTGCGCGGCCAGCGCCCCATCGACCGGGACGTCTTGCAGCGCATCAACGACATGCAGTGGCATCGCGGCCCCGACGAAGCGGGCCTGCACCTGGAGCCGGGCCTGGGCTTCGGCCACCGGCGCCTGTCCATCATCGACATCGCTGCCGGCCAGCAGCCCATGTTCAACGAGGACGGCAGCGTGGCCGTGGTGTTCAACGGCGAGATCTACAACTTCGTCGACCTGATCCCGGAGCTCACCACCCTGGGCCACAGATTCAGGACCCGCTCGGACACCGAGACCATCGTCCACGCCTGGGAGCAGTGGGGCGAGGACTGCGTGCACCACTTCCGCGGCATGTTCGCCTTCGCCCTGTGGGACCGGAACCGGCAGGTGCTGTTCATGGCGCGCGACCGGCTGGGGGTGAAGCCGCTGCACTACGCGGTCACCGAGGACGGCTTCCTGGTGTTCGGCTCGGAACTGAAGAGCCTCACCGCCTGGCCGGGCTTTCGCCGCGACATCGATGACGAGGCGGTGGAAGACTACTTCGGCTACGGCTACGTGCCCGAACCGCGCACCATCTACAGGTCGGCGCTGAAGATGCCTCCGGGTCATCGCCTGCTCATCAAGCACGGCCAGCCCGTACCGGCGCCGCAAGGATACTGGGACGTGCCCTTCCAGCCCGTGGGCGCCCTCAGCCTAGAGGCCGCCGAATCCGAGTTCATCGCGCGCTTCCGGGAGGCGGTGCGGATCCGCATGGTGGCCGAGGTGCCCCTGGGGGCCTTCCTCTCCGGCGGCGTGGATTCCTCCGCCGTGGTGGCCATGATGGCCGGGCTATCCGACCAGCCGGTGAAGACCTGCTCCATCGCCTTCCCGAACCCAAGGTACGATGAATCCGCCTACGCCCGGCAGGTGGCGGAGCGCTACCGCACCGACCACCACATCAACCTGGTGGAGTCCGACGACATCGGCCTGGTGGACGAACTGGCCCGGCTCTACGACGAGCCTTATGCCGACTCATCCGCCATGCCCACCTACCGGGTGTGCCAGCTGGCACGCAGGGACGTGACCGTGGCCCTGTCCGGCGACGGCGGCGACGAGAACTTCGCCGGCTACCGGCGCTACCGCTGGCACTCCTACGAGGAGCGCATGCGCCGCCTGCTGCCCTATGGCGTGCGCAAGCCCCTGTTCGGCTTCCTCGGCCGTGCCTATCCCAAGGCGGACTGGGCCCCCAGGGTATTGCGTGCCAAGACCACCTTCCAGGCCATGGCCCGCGACACGGTGGAAGGCTACTTCCACGGCGTCTCCATCATGGGTGACGAGCTGCGCGACAAGGTCTACAGCGCCGCCTTCAGGAAGCGTCTGAACGGCTACCGGGCGGTAGAGGTGCTGCGCCGTCACCACGCTCGCTCCCCGGTGCGTGACGGCGATGCCGTCTCCCAGGTGCAGTACCTGGACATGAAGACGTACATGGTGGGCGACATCCTCACCAAGGTGGACCGGGCCAGCATGGCCCATGCCCTGGAGGTGCGCGTGCCCTTCCTGGACCACCAGCTCATGGAATGGGTCTCCGGCCTGCCGGTGGACTACAAGCTCCGGGGCGCCGAGGGCAAGTACATGCTCAAGCGGGCCATGGAACCCTTTCTTCCCCACGACATCATGTACCGCCGCAAGATGGGCTTCTCCATCCCCCTGGCCGAGTGGTTCCGGGGGCCGCTGAAGGGCAGACTCTACACGGCGCTGGCCTCGCCGCGCATGGCCGACACCGGCCTGTTCGACATGGCCTTCCTGAAACGCATGGCCGACGACCACACCCGGGGGGTGCGCGATCACAGCGCCGCCCTGTGGTCCCTGTACATGTTCGAGGCCTTTCTGCGCAACAGCGGGGGCCAGACATGAACCGCCTAATGCCCCTGGCCGGGTCGCGCCCCGTTTTGCAAAAGGGGGACAGGGTGGGTTCCTGCTGCGCCGGCGCAGCATTGCCGTGCCGGAATCCCCCTCTATCTCCCTTTGGAAAAGAGAGAAGTGCACCCCACCATCCATTGACGTTTTCTGCATGAGCCTGCGCGTCCTGCACGTCTTCGACCACTCCCTGCCGCTGCACTCGGGCTATACCTTCCGCAGCGCCAACATCCTGCGCGGTCAGCGCCGCCTGGGCTGGGAAACCTTCCATCTCACCAGCCCCAAGCAGCTCGATGCCCAGGGCCTGGAAGAGGAGGCGGACGGCCTGCGCTTCTACCGCACGCCCCGCCCCGGCGGCCTGGCCAGCAGGCTGCCGGTACTGAACCAGTGGGCCCTCATGGAGGCCACCGAGGTCCGTCTCATGGACCTGGCCAAACGGCTGCGCCCGGACCTGATCCACGCCCACTCCCCCGTGCTCAACGCCTGGCCCGCCATCCACGTGGGCCGTGCCCTGGGCATCCCTTCGGTCTATGAGATCCGCGCCTTCTGGGAGGACGCCGCCGTGGACCACGGCACCCAGCAGGAGGGCGGCCTGCGCTATCGCCTCACCAAGTCCATGGAAACCCGGGCAGTGCGCGCCGCCAACCAGGTGGTCACCATCTGCCAGGGCCTGCGCGGCGATCTCATCGCCCGCGGCATCCCCGCCGGCAAGATCGGCGTGGTACCCAACGCCGTGGACATCGAGCACTTCCAGCCCAGCACCGGCGCCGATCCCGGGCTGAAGGCTAAGCTGGGCCTGGCGGGTTGCCGGGTGATCGGCTTCCTGGGTTCCTTTTATGCCTACGAGGGTCTGGACCTGCTGCTCGCCGCCCTGCCGCGGATCCTGGAGCAGGCCGCGGACGTGCGCGTGCTGCTGGTGGGCGGCGGCCCCCAGGAGGCCAACCTCAAGGCCCAGGCGCAAGACCTGGGCTTGAGCGACAAGGTGGTGTTCGTGGGCCGGGTGCCCCACAGCGAGGTGGGCCGCTACTACGACCTGGTGGACCTGCTGGCCTACCCGCGCCACGCCATGCGCCTCACCGACCTGGTGACGCCGCTCAAGCCCCTGGAGGCCATGGCCCAGGGTCACCTGCTCATTGCCTCCGACGTGGGCGGCCACAGGGAACTCATCGAGGACGGCAGCACCGGTTTCCTGTTCCGCGCCGAGGATGGGGAGGACCTGGCGCGCAAGGCCCTGACGGCGCTCGACCTGCCCGACCGGGGTACGGCCATTCGCGCCAACGGCCGACGCTTCGTGGAAACCGAGCGCAACTGGGCGCGCAGCATTGCGCACTATCGCGCCATCTATGGGGCCGCCCTTGGCCGCACACTCTGAACCCCGCACGCCGCCGGGCCGACTGGCCCTGATAGGCCCGCTGCCACCACCCTCGGGCGGCATGGCCAACCAGACCCTGCAGCTCGCGCGTCTGTTGCAAGGCGAAGGGGTACGCGTGGAAATCGTGCAGGTCAACGCCCCTTACCGGCCGGCCTGGACGGGTCGTGTGCCGGTGTTGCGCGCGGCCTTCCGCCTGCTGCCCTATCTCCATCGCCTGTGGTGCGCGGCCGGGCGCAATCAGCTGTTCCACATCATGGCCAACTCCGGCTGGTCCTGGCACCTGTTCGCCGCACCGGCCATCTGGATCGCCCGTCTGCGCGGCATTCCCGCGGTCGTCAATTACCGGGGCGGCGAGGCGGAACCCTTTCTGCGCAAGTCGGCAGGCGCAGTACGCTTCTCCATGCGCCGCGCCGCCGCGCTGGCAGTGCCCTCCGGCTTTCTGCGGGAGGTCTTCGCGCGCTTCGGCGTGGACGCCCGCATCGTGCCCAACATCATCGATCTGGAGAAATTCCATGCCGGCAATGCGCATCCTGCCGGCATCCACGTGCTCGTGGCACGCAATCTCGAGCCGCTCTATGACATCGCCAGCGCCCTGCGCGCATTCGCCCTGTTGCGCGAGCGCCATGCCGGTGCACGCATGAGCGTGGCCGGATCGGGCCCGGAACGGAACCACCTGGAACGGCTCGCCGAAGAGCTCGGCATCGGCGGGCGGGTCCGCTTCACCGGCCGCCTCGACAGCGAGGCCATGGCCGTGCTTTATCGCGAGGCCACCCTGAGCCTCAACCCATCCCTGGCCGATAACATGCCCAACTCGGTGCTGGAGGCCCTGGCCTGCGGCCTGCCCGTGGTCAGCACCGACGTGGGCGGCGTACCCCATCTGGTGCGCCACGAACATACCGCGCTGCTGGTGAAGCCCGGCGACGCCGAGGGCATGGCGCAAGCCATGATCCGCCTGATCGAGGACGAGACCTTGCGAGCGAACCTGATACGCAACGGCAGCGAGCACGTACGCGCCTTCACCTGGGAACGGGTAGGCGAGAAGTGGATGGGCCTCTACCGTGAGGTGCTGGCATGAGGTTGCCCGCCGCCATCGCCGGCCGCCTGGTGTATCCCCTGCAGGAACGCGTATTCAGACGCTCGACCTTCTCCGATCTCGCCACACTTGAGCGCAGCCAATGGCTGACGCGGGGGGCGCTCGAGGACCTGCAGCGACGCAAGCTACGCGAGTTGTTGGAAGTGGCCCACGCCCATTGTCCCTGGCATCGCCGGCGCATGCAGGCGGCCGGGCTGGCGCCGGACGACCTGGGCGAGCTCGCCGATCTGCGCCGCCTGCCCACCATGGACAAGGCCGAGGCCGCTGCCCACCGGGATGAGCTGGTGTGGAAGGGCGTGCCCGGCGGCGCCTACCCGTACAACACCGGCGGTTCCAGCGGCCAGCCCCTCATCTTCCATTTCGGCCGCGGGCGCCAGGCCTCGGACGCCGCCGGCCGCATCCGCGCGCGGCGCTGGTGGGGCGTGGAGGTGGGCGAGCCGGAGGTCTACATCTGGGGCGCCCCCGTTGAATTGAACAAGACCGACTGGGTGAAGACCGTGCGGGACCGCCTCCTGAACCAGCTGGTGCTCAACGCCTTCGCCATGTCTCCGGAACGCATGGACCGTTATCTGGATGCTCTGGAATCCTTCCAGCCACGCTGCATCTACGGCTATTCCAGTTCCGTGGCCCTGCTGGCTGCCCATGCCCGGGAGCGGGGCCACCGGCCGCGCCTGCCCAGGCTGCGGGTGGTGTGCACCACGGGCGAGCCCCTCTACGATCACCAGCGCAGCCTGATTTCCGAAGTCTTCGGCGTAGCCGTGGCCAACGAGTTCGGCAGCCGCGACATCGGCTTCACCGCGCACGAGACCCCCCATGGCCAGATGCTGCTCATGAGCGAGAGCATCATCCTGGAAGTGCTGGACCCCCAGGGCAACCCTGTGGCCCCGGGCCAGACGGGCGAGGCGGTGATGACCGGCCTGTGTTCCCAGGCCCAGCCCTTCATCCGCTACCGCACCGGCGACATGCTGCGCATGAGCCCGGAGACGGACCGCGACGGGCGCGGCCTGCATGTGATCGCCGAGGTGATGGGTCGGCAGACCGATTTCCTGGTGCGTGCCGACGGCACCATCATGCACGCCCTGGCGGGCATCTACGTGCTGCGCGCCGTAGATGGGGTGGGGGAATTCAAGCTGATCCAGCATGACCGGCTCAACCTGGAGGCGCAGGTCGTGCCCAATGCGCGCTGGCGGGCGGACGGGGCGCGAGCCATCGAAACCGGGCTGCGGGCACGCCTGGGTGACGACGTGACCATCCATGTGCGTCTATTGGATACCATTCCGCCCGAAGCCTCCGGCAAACACCGCTATGTTGTCAGCCACGTGCGGCTGGAAGGCGGTCTCGAGCAGGCCGCCGGCCATCCGCAACCTCAATAGAACCCGCAAGCAATGGACATCGCCAAACTCGTCGGCCTGCCCTTCCGCTACCAGCCCTGGCGCCCCCGTCACCTGCGCCTGATCCTGGCGGACCTCACCCAGCCCGCCGCGCGGGAGCAGCGTGACCACAAGACCCATCTGGCCGCCGCCATCGATTGGCTGTGCCATGCCCAGGACATGCGCGACGGCAGACCGGATGCAGGCGGCGTCTCGGCCGGCTGGAGTTTCGAGGACGGCTGGCTGCCCAGCTACCCGGAAACCACGGGCTACATCATCGAGACCTTCCTGGCCGCCGCTAAGATCCTCGACCGCCCCGAACTGGTGGAACGGGCGAACCGCATGCTCGATTGGGAACTGTCCCTCCAGGCCCCGGACGGCGCCTTTCCCGGTCACTTCGGCGAGCCCGGCTCCCATCCGGTGATCTTCAACCAGGGTCAGATCATGCACGGCCTGGTGGCGGGCCACACCCAGTTGGGCCGACAGGACTGTCTGGAGGCCATGGTCCGCGCCGGCCACTGGTTCATCGGCCAACAGGATACGGACGGCTGCTTCCGCAGGTTCGAGCACAACGCCACACCCCACGTCTACAACACCCGCGCCACATGGGCCCTGCTCTCCGCGGGCCTGGTAGCCGGCGAGCCGGCCCTGGTGGCGGGCGCACGCCGCAACCTGGACTGGGCCCTCGGCCAGCAGACCCCGTCGGGCTGGTACGCCACCAACGCCTTCGTGCCCGGACGCTCGCCCTTCACCCACACCATCGCCTACGCCATGCGCGGCTTCCTGGAGTGCGGCGTTCTCCTGGGCGAGCAGCGCTACATCGATTCCGCCCTGCAAGCCGGCCGGGCCATGGCCCGGGCCCAACGCCAGGACGGCTGGCTGGCGGGCACCTACAAGGACGGCTGGGTGGCTGATGCCGGCTACGCCTGTCTCACCGGCATCGCCCAGATGAGCCTCAACTGGACGCGCATGGCCCAGGTCGCTGGCGACACCACCTTCCGTACCCACGCCCGCGCCGGCCTGGCCTACCTCAAGTCCACCCAGCGGCTGGACGCCACGGACAAGACCCTGCGGGGCGGCATCGCCGGCTCCAGTCCCATCTGGGGGGATTACTCCCGCTTCGAGTATCCCAACTGGGCCGCCAAGTTCTTCGCCGATGCCCTGATGATGGACCTGGCGGACATCGCCATCCCTCCCGTACCCGGGGTGAAGCCCCATGGCTAGGCTGCGCGTCATGGTCCTGTGCGGCCGCAGTCCCCGGCATCTCTTCGTGGCCAACGCCCTGTGCGAGGCGGCGGAGGTGCTGGCCATCGTCCAGGAGAACGGCTCCGAGTTCTCCTGGAAGAAACTGGCCCGGACCCTGCGGCCGGGCAATTTCGTGCGCAAGGCCTGGCGCTGGCTGCGGGACAGACGCCGCTACACCGGCAACCGTGAGGGTGAATTCTTCTTCGGCAACGGCCCCGCGCGCCTGGACCGCCCGGAACTGGTGCGGGCGTTCCCCCACATCAACCACCCGGACGTGGTGCAGCTTGCCCGTGAACTCCAGCCCGACATGCTGTGCGTGTTCGGCACCTCGCTCATCCGGGGCGACCTGCTGCGGGAAGGCCGCCTGGGCATCGCCAACCTGCACGGCGGCCTGTCGCCGGAATACCGGGGCGCAGACTGCACCTTCTGGGCCCTGTACAACCGAGAACCACAGAAGGTGGGCTGCACCCTGCACTGGATCGACGCCGGCATCGATACCGGCCGCCTCATCGCCCATATCAGCCCGAGGGTCGAAGCGGACGACGACGAACTGCGCCTGTTCTGGCGCAGCGTGCGGACCAGCGCGGGGGTCTACGCCGAATTCCTGGCCCGCACGGCGGCAGGCGAAGACTTCGGCCAGGGCCAGCCGCACAGGGGCCGGCTCTATCAGGTGAGGCAACGCGGTCTGCGGCATGAAAGACGGGTTGACAAGCTGCTGCGGGACGGATTGCTGCGGAACCTGGCGCTGGACAGGCGTGTGACCTGGTTTCCCGCGCAGGCCGCCGCGGACGCGCGACAAGGCTGAGGCAGCGCCATGCGCGACATCCTCGTCACCGCCATCATCCTCGTCTGGCTGCTGCTCATCCTGCGGCGCGCCCACTACGGCGCCTATCTGTGGGCCTGGCTCAGTTACATGAACCCCCACAAGCAATGCTGGGGCTTCGCCATGAACATGCCTTTCGCCTACGCCTCCTTCCTGGTGACCGCCGTATCCATGCTGCTGAGCCGGGAACCCAAACGCATCCCCTGGACCCGGGAGACCATCCTGCTGGTGTTTTTCATGCTGTGGATGACCCTGACGACCACCCAGGCCTTCTACGCCGATCTGGCCTGGGAGCAGTGGAACAAGGTCATCAAGATCCAGGCCGGCACCTTCATGACCCTCATGCTCATCACCAGCAGGGAGCGGCTGCGTGTCTTCATCTGGATCATCGCCCTGTCCCTGGGTTACTACGGCATCAAGGGCGGCATCTTCACCATCGTGCATGGCGGGCAATATCGGGTGCAGGGACCCTCCGGAACCTTCTTCGAAGGCAACAACGAAATGGCCCTGGCCCTGATCATGACCGTGCCCCTGATACGCTACCTGCACCTCACCGAAACCCGCCACTGGCTCAAGCTCGGTCTGGCTGGCGCCATGTTCCTCACCACCATCGCCGCCTTCGGCAGCCAGTCGCGCGGCGCCCTGGTGGCCATGGCGGCCATGGCCACCATGCTCTGGCTCAAGAGCCGCAACAAGCTCATGACCGGGCTGCTCATCGGGCTTAGCGTGTTCACGGCCGTGTCCGTCATGCCGGCGGAATGGTTCGAGCGCATGCACACGATCAAATCCTATAAGGAGGACGCCTCCGCACAGGGTCGCATCAATGCCTGGTGGACCGCCTTCAACGTCGCCAGGGACCGCATCACGGGTGGCGGCTATGAGATGTTCCGGCCCGGGGTATTCCAGGCCTATGCACCCAACCCGGGTGACGTGCACGACGTGCACAGCATCTATTTCGAGGTCATGGGCGAGCACGGCATCCCGGGCTTCTTCATGTTCATGATGCTCATGGCCTTCACCTGGTTCAAGGCCGGCAGGATCATCCGTGCCTGCAAGCGGGACCCGGACAAGAAATGGGCGGCCGACCTCGCCGCCATGCTGCAGGTCAGTCTGCTCGGCTACGCCACCGGCGGGGCCTTCCTGGGACTGGCCTATTTCGACTATTTCTATCACCTGATCACCCTGGTGGTCATTGCCTGGGTACTGGTCTTCAGGCCGGACTTCTATCTGGCCAAGGGCGGAGCGCCGCCCCTGCCATCGAGGCCGGACGGCGTCAAGCCGCGTCCAGTCTGAAGCCATGCAAGCCAGCCGTATCCCACTTCCGACCCAACCGTGTCCATGCTGAAAGTCGTCAAGAACCTCTACGATTACCGCGAGCTGATGCTGACGCTGGCGTGGAAGAACATCGCCCTGCGCTACAAGCAGGCCTACCTGGGCATCGCCTGGGCCATCATCAAGCCAGTCACGCTCATGCTCATCTTCACTCTGGTGCGTGCATTCGTGGGCATAGAGAGCGGAGACGTGCCTTATCCCATCCTGGTATTCGCCGCGCTCCTGCCCTGGACCTTCTTCCAGGAATCCACATCGGATGCGGTGAACAGCGTGGTAGGCAATACGGCGTTGATCAAGAAAATCTACTTTCCGCGCGAGATCTTCCCCATCACTTCGGTGATGACCAAGCTGGTGGAACTGGGCATCAATTTCTTGATCCTGGCCGGACTGATGGTGTGGTACGGCATGCTGCCTTCCATCCATATCCTTTGGGTACCGCTGCTCCTCGTCTATACGGTGTTGGCGGCCTTGACCATCGCCCTTGCCGGAGCCGCCGTAAACGTGTACTACCGCGACGTGGGCCAGGCTCTGCCCGTGCTGCTTTCCCTGCTGATGTACGCCTCGCCCGTCATCTATCCGCTGCAGCTCGTCAAAGACAAGCTGCTGACCCAGCAGGCGGCCGGGGAATGGTCGAATGCGCTCTATACGATCTACACGCTGAATCCACTCGCCGGCATCATCGATGCCTTCCAGAATGCAGTCCTCAGGGGTACGGCCCCCGATCCGCATGCCATGCTGCCCGGCATGGTTTCTATCCTGCTGCTGCTGCCGCTGAGCTACCTGTACTTCAAGCGCGCGGAAAGTTTCTTCGCCGATGTCATCTGAGCCCCGACGATGCCCATAATCGAAGTCGAACACCTCACCAAGGAATATCGTCTGGGTGCCATGCAGGGCTTAAAGCAGGCCCTGCGGAACGCAGCTGCCAGGCTCACGGACAGGACCGTCACGGAGCGTCCTTTGTTCAAGGCGCTGGATGACGTCAGTTTTTCCATCGAACCCGGCGAGGTGGTCGGCATCATCGGCCACAACGGCGCAGGCAAGAGCACCCTGCTCAAGATACTGGCGGGCATCAGCAAACCTACGGCGGGCCGGATGAGGGTGGAGGGCCGCATCGCACCGCTGATCGAAGTGGGCGCCGGCTTCGTGCCTGACTTCACCGGACGCGAAAACGTCTACCTCAACGGCAGCATCATGGGGCTGCCCAGAAGGGAAATAGACCGCAAGTTCGACGAGATCGTGGACTTCGCGGAAATGGCGGAATTCATCGATACACCGGTCAAGCGCTACAGCTCCGGGATGCAGGTAAAACTGGCCTTCGCCGTGGCCACCAGCATCGCATCCGAGATCCTGATCGTCGACGAGGTACTGGCCGTGGGGGATCTGGCCTTCCAGCGCAAATGCTTCGACCGCATGGAAGACCTCATCAAACGGCAAGGCCGTACCGTACTGCTGGTCAGCCACAATATTCGCCAGGTCGAGCGCATCTGCCACCGCGTCCTGCTCATGGACCACGGCCATGTGGCGGCGGACGGCCTGCCCAGTGAAATCTGCACCCGCTTCTACAGCGAGAACGACGAAAAGATCAAAAGGCAATCCGCCCACGCGGCGCGCGCGCGCGAGCAAACCACAGGCGATGTGGAGAATGCGCGCGTGGAACTCATCGATGACGCAGGAAATGTCACCGACCGGCTCCATTTCGGCGAAAGCGCACGCATCAGGCTTTCCTTCGATACGCGGATCCCACTCGTCAACCCCACTTTCGGGATCGGCATACACACCACGGATTTTCTTTATCTCGCCACGGAAAACACCCACGAGCGTTTCCAGGGCATGACCCTTCCAGTGGGGCACCATACCCTGGAAATGACCATACCCGTCTTCCCTTTCCTGCCAGGGGCCTATTCGGTCCGGGTCGGAATCAACTCGGGTGAGCTCAGCCATGTAAGGTATTACGCGGAATCCCTGGCCACCTTCCGGGTCCTGATTCCCGGACAGCGCATCCGGGGGAACATGAAGGAGGGATTCGTATCGCTCGCCCCGCAATGGGCGCTGTATTGAACCCGTATTCCTGACCCGCGCACCATATACGAGTCCTTACGCATGATGACCAAACGCGACGCCGGCCCAGTCTTGGCAAGCCACTACTACCACTACGCCAGACAGGAAATACTCGATCTTGTGCCACTTGACGCGAGACGCGTATTGGATATCGGCTGTGGTGCGGGTCGGCTGGGACATGCCATCAAACTGCGCCAGGATGCCCAGGTGCACGGCATCGAAATGGTGCCCGCTGCAGCCACCCAGGCAACGGAAGTCCTGGACCACGTATGGGCCTGCCCGGTCGAGGAGGCCCTGGACGAAGTGGCGGACTGCGGCTACGACTGCATCGTTGCCGCGGACGTGCTCGAACACCTGCAGGATCCCTGGGGGACGCTGGCAAGGATCCGCACCAAGCTGGGTACGGGCGGCAAGCTGGTGGCCAGCATTCCCAACGTCATGAACTGGATGGTGCTCAGCGACCTGTTGGAAGGCCGGTTCGAATACCAGACCGAAGGAATCCTCGATAGAACCCATTTGCGATTCTTCACGCGTAAGAGCGTCGAGGAACTGTTCTGGAGTGCGGGATTCCATATCAAGCACCTCGGCACAACCAGGCGCGGCTTGTCGCCAACACACCACATCCTGGACGCGATGGAAAAGGAGGGCCTTAGCGGAGATCGGCTCAGACAGGACGGCAATACCTTTCAATTCTTGGTCGAGGCAGAGATCCCGGAGACAGATCCTCACCCAAAGGTTGCCGTCATCGTCTTGAACTGGAACGGAAAGAAAGACACCATGGAATGCCTGGAGTCTGTGCTATCCATTGACTACCCAAACTTCGAGGTGATTGTGGTTGACAACGGCTCCACCGATGGCTCCCAAGCCACGATAAGGGAAAGATTTCCCGCTGTTGCCCTAATAGAGACCGGCCTTAATCTCGGCTACGCAGGTGGCAATAATGTGGGAATTCGAAGGGCCCTGAGCGATATCAACACCAAATATGTACTAATACTCAACAATGACCTAACCGTTGACAAACATCTGATAACGAATCTGGTGGGCGCCGCCATCCTGGACCCGAAAATCGGTCTTGCCGGGCCGATCAATTACTATTTTGACGAGCCTGACAAGATATGGGCATCGTATGCCAGGCAGCGTAGGGTCGGTATACCGGGACATAACCTGAGCACCAATGACATATGCACACCCTGCCGTCACGGGATAATGCAGGTCGATGCCCTCGTTGGAAGTGCCATCATGATAAAAAGGCCGGTATTCGAGACAATTGGCCTGCTAGACGAGGATTTCTTCCTTTGCTACGAGGAATTCGATTTTGCCATGCGCGCGAGGAACGCCGGCTACAAAATCATCGCGTGCTCCGCGGCTGCGGTCTGGCACAAGATCGGCCAGGCACTTGGGGCGGATGAATCCCCTATGCGCACATATTTCAATACGAGAAACCGCCTGCTATGGGCGAAGAAACACCTGGATAGACGGCAAAGGAGCGTGCTTCTTCGCAACAATATCAGCGCCATTCTGAAAACAATACCACCGCTCAAATTATCGACGACTGGCCATAAAAACCCAATGAAAGGCCTCGTCTGGTCAATCAACACGTGGATCAGGCAGACGAAGAGAAACATGGAGAACCCCGGAAATCTGGCAAGATTCCATGCGGTCAAGGATTACGTATTCAGTAACTTCGGGGACTGCCCAAATAAGATTAGAACACTGCAGCGCACCTGATAACCTACCGCTCACATCAGATTCCAATGTCAGCGCGCACAACCAAAACCCTCTTATTGCCCCATGCAGTCGACGGCAACCTCTACACCAGGGAGCTCGGACGCGCCTACAGGGCGGCGGGCTGCGACCTCATATACGGCGGCGATAATCTTGTGGAAAACGGCATCGATGTCGACGTGCTGCATCTGCAGTGGCCGGAAGCCCTCTACAGGTGGATGGGCAGTGGCCCCCTGGAAGAGCGCGCCGAACGGTTCATCTCGGGCTTGGACAGGCTGAAGGAGCGCGGCACCAGGGTAGCCTGGACCATACACAACCTGATTCCCCACGACCACCCCGACAGCCGCTTCGATCACGAGGTCTATCAGCGGGTGCTCGAGCGCGCGGACCTGCTGGTGCATCACTGCCCGCTCTCCCAAAAACTGTTGAAGGTGCGCTACAGCGTACCGGCAGCGGCACAGCACCTCGTCACACCGCATGGTCACTATCTTGCCTACCCCCATGGCATCAGCCGCCGGGAGGCGCGCGCCCGGCTGGGCATCCCCGAGCAAGCCTACGTCTACCTGCAGTTCGGCGCGATCCGAGGCTACAAGGGGTTGAACACCCTGCTGGATGCCTGGCGGAAGACACGGATCCCAAACAAATGGCTGCTGGTGGCGGGCAGATATCAGCCCCCTGTCGGCAGGCACGCCTGGAAGGAAAGGCTGCGCATGCTGCTGGCCGGCCGCAACCGCCGCATCACGCTGCATTTGCACAGCATTCCCGCGGATGACATCCAGGTCTACCTGTCCGCGGCGGACTGCATGGTGCTGACCCATTCGCGCGGGCTCAACTCGGGCGTGGCCATCCTCGGCATGACCTTTGGCACCCTGGTGGTGGGCCCGGACATGGGGTGTATCGGCTGGGTGCTGGGCCAGGGCCGGAATCTGACCTATCCGGCAGGCGACCGGGAAGCCCTCGTCACCGCCATGGAACAGGCCCCCGCTCTCGATGCGTCCGCAGCGGGCGCGGCCAACCGGACCGTGGCGACCGCCTGGTGCTGGGAGGACATGGCCCGGGCGGTGCTAGACCACCCTGCCATGCAAAGGGCGCTCAGAACTTGAGGCTGACTGCCCGGAAACTGCTCTGGGGCGCGGCGACGCGCCTGAGGCTGCTGGCGCGCCGGCAGTTGCCCGCCTGGCGGCGCTTTCGCGCCGCCGATGCCGCCAGACCCGCGCCCGCGGTGACGACCGGCCGGCGCCTGCTGCTGCTGACCTGGGAATTCCCTCCCCAGGTCACGGGCGGGGTCTACCGCCCCCTCTCCTTCGTGCGCCATGCCGCCGCTTCGGGCTGGCAGGCGGAAGTCGTCTGCGGCCCGGCGCCGGACCTGCCCAGCGAGGCCGGGCACCATCTCGCGGGTCTGTTGCCGGCGGACGTGCCGGTGACACGGGTGGGCGCAGATACCGGCCCCCATCCCTGGCCCCTGCCGAAACTCGACGGTGGCATCCTGCATGCCCTGTCCCTGTTCGAGGCCGCCGCCACCCGCATCAGGCCTGGCCAGGGGGGAGTCATCCTCGCCTCCGGCCCTCCCTTCGCCAGCTTCGTCGCGGGTTACTGGCTGGCCCGGCATACGGGCTGGAAGCTGGTACTGGACTATCGCGACGAGTGGACCGAAAACCCGCATGGTGTTGTGCGATGCGATCGCACCAACCGGAAGTGGGAGACCCGCTGTCAGGCCAGGGCAGACGTCGTGCTGTTTACGACACGCGCACAGCTCGAGCACCAGGTTGCCACGTTTCCTGAGCTGGAACGCTCCAAGTGCGAGATCGTCTACAACGGCTGGGAATCCTCAGACTTCGAATCGATGGCCGATCTCCCTGCCGGAGCGTTGACATCGCGCGACCTGATGGCGCTGACATTCGTAGGCAATCTAGGGCCGTGGTGGGAGATCGAGACCTTCCTTGCCGATGCCGTCGAAGCCCTGAAAATCCAACCCGAGCTCACGAGACGCCTGCAGATCCGTTTCGTGGGACGCATAAATCCAGCGGTGGCCGCGGCAATCAAGCGGTTTTCCCCTCCGCTGTCCATCGTGACCACCGGCGAGTTGCCCAAACCCGCGGCACTTCGTGAAATGCTGGAGGCCGATGCCCTGCTGCTGCCCAATCCACCTCGCCTCGCACGCTATATCGCGGGCAAGACCTATGAATATGTGGCCGCCGGCCGGCCGATTCTGGTACACGGCACGGGCGGGGAAATACAGCGGATTGTTGATCCCTTGGGCATGGCGGTTGTCGTCGCGCAGCGGGCGCCTGGTCTCCTGGCGGAGGCCTTGACGCGCACCCTGGCGTCGGTCGGCAGGGATGACGACAAATCACGGCACTGGCTCACTGAACGTACACGCGAGTCCAGCGCGCGTCATCTGTATGCACTGCTGGACCGGATGACCATGGTTTGAGGGGAGGACATGTCACCGAAACACCTCGACGTGATTGCACCCGCCACGCGGCACCGGCGAAGTGGGTGGCCGTCCTTGACCGCACCGGCCTTGCGCATCCTCCATGCCGGCAAGCACCCGCCCTGCCCCTTGGTTCGGGAAGGGAACGGTGTGCCACGCCCATCGCTTGCTGCCCGGCGACCCACGGGAGCGCCACCAGGCCTGGCCTGCCAGTCCGGCTCAGACCAGGTTTCAGAAACTGGGCACACGGATCGCCCCATGGTGCCAGGACTCACCCGTGGCCCCGTCTTGATGCCCGTCATGCGCGGAAAGGAAGGACATGTCCGCGGGTGAAAGGGTATTCGGCCTGGATTTGTTGCGCGCCGTGGCGATCATGGTAGTCGTGTACGGGCATGGCATGCATTTCGTCTCGCCGGATCTGCCGATCGAGCTGCTGACCCTGCCAATCCTGGACGGCGTCACTCTTTTCTTCGTGCTGAGCGGGTTCCTGATCGGCCGCATATTGCTAAAGACCATCAACCACGAGCAGTTCAACGGCCGCATGCTGCTTCAATTCTGGATTCGCCGCTGGTTCAGAACCCTGCCGAATTACTACCTCGTGCTGACGCTCATCATCCTGACTGCCTTGATCACGGGTGACCGGACGCCGCCAATGCCGGAAAACATGCTTCCCTACTATCTGTTTTCCCAGAACCTGGCGTGGCCCCATCCAGAGTTCTTCGGCGAGGCATGGAGCCTGGCCATTGAGGAATGGTTCTACCTGACCATTCCGATCCCGCTGTTGATCATTTCAAAAGCAAAAAAACTGGACCTGCGCCGGTTCATGTGGCTGTACATCTTCGCCGTTATCGCCGGATCCACCCTGCTGCGGATCTATCTGGTCAGCATCCATGGTTTCGACAACAAACACGACTGGAATTATGGGCTCAAGATGCAAGTAATCACCCGCATGGACAGCCTCATACTCGGTGTCCTGGGTGCCTACGTCAGCCTTTATCACAAGGATATCTGGATCAAGGCGGGACACCCGTTGATATTCTGGAGTGGGGTCGCGCTGCTGTTATTCGACCGGGGCATGCGCCTGCACGAGGACAACATGACTTACCTGAACTACCTTGCCCTGTCCATCACTTCTATCGCCACACTCATGCTGCTGCCCAGGCTTTCCACATGGCAGGCAATGCCGGGCCCCATTGGCAAGGCCATCACCTTCATCAGCGTCATCTCCTATTCCATGTACCTCATCAACCAAGCCTTGATCGCGGAAACCATCATGCCCTATCTAATGCCGCGCATGATGCACCTCCTGTGGAGGCTCGGTGACCATGTTCACCTTATCCAGTACACCCTGTTTTGGGTTTTCACCATTGCCGGTTCGGCCATGCTTTACCGCTACTACGAAAAACCAATGACCCATTTGCGCGAACGATTCTCCAGAGGACGCCACACCCCTGCCCAGGCCTTCCAGCGCACCAGCTGAGCACTGCAGATATGCGCATCCTCTATGTCAGTGCACGCCCGCCCTATCCCTTCTTTTTGGGCGGGGCGGTGCGCTGTGCCCATCAGTTGCTGCGTGACCTGGCGCAGCAACTGGGGCAGACCTGCATGGCGGCGGGAGGGGCGGATTACGCCGTGACGCCTTGGTCCTGGCCCGTCCCGGAGGATTACGCAACGCTCGGGATTCGGGAGAAAAGTCCTGCTCCCCTGGTCTCTCGACTGCCTGCGGGCGAGGGGTATGCCACGCTGGACTGCGGTTATCCTGTGGGTGTGCTGCCTGATTTCCGCCAATCCCTGGAGGCCCTCATCGATGACTTCCGGCCTGACCTGGTGTGGGCCCAGTTGGAAGGCGCACTGGTAGCCCTGCAAATCGCCCGGCGCAAGGGAGTGAAGGGCCTATATTTCGTGCACGATGCGGAATTCGACCCGGCGGAGTTGCGCACCGTGGTGGACCTGGGCTGCAGCCTGGTGGCCAGCAGCCATTTCCTGGCGGCCAAGGCCCTGGTCGCCACGGGCCAGCGCGCCCATGTGGTGCATCCGCCCATGGACCTGTTCTTCGACACCCGTGGCGATGCGCAGGGCTTCGTCACGCTCATCAACGCACACAAGGTGAAGGGCCTGGACACCTTCCTGGAGCTGGCCCAGCGTCTACCGCATGTGCGCTTCCTGCTGCAGGAATCCTGGAAGCTGAAGGAAGATGCCCTGGCGGTCCTGCAGGACCGCTTGGCGGGACTGCCCAACGTGACCTTCCGGCACCGGGTATCGGACATGCGCCAGCTGTACCGCCAGACCCGTCTGCTGCTGGCCCCGTCCGTGTGGGAGGAGGGCTTCGGCATGGTGGCGGTGGAGGCCCAGTCCTGCGGCATACCGGTCATCGCCAGCGCGCGTGGCGGATTGCCGGAGTCGGTGGGTGACGGCGGCCTGCTCATCAAGGATTACCGGAACGTGGATGCCTGGGTGGCGGCGGTGGAATCCGTGCTGGGCAGTGCGGCCAGATATGCCGAGCTGTCCGGCCGGGCCCTGGCCCATGCGCGCTCCGCCGATTTCTCCCCACCGGAACTGGCGCGCCGATTTCTGACCGCCTGCCAGGCACCCGCCCCCGGGGTCGGTGGACTGGCCCGGGGCCTGCGCGCCATGCGGCGCAGCGCAGCGGGCCTTTGGCGTTGACTGACAGCGGTCGCCTGGATACTTGGTCGCCCTGAACAAGGTGCAAGTCATTGATCCATCATGAAGTTTTTCTGGTTGATGGGTGCATGATTTGCAAGGTATGGTTTTGCCAGCACCTGTTTTCTTGCAAATTCTTCCGAGCAAACTGGGTTGGGAGCCGGGCATCTCGAACGGCGGCGGCATCAAGCCCAAGGGCATGCACTGGCGCACCTTCGAGCGGCTGAAGACCGAGCATGACGCGCTGGTCGGTGAATCTCTCGCCGGCATGGCAAAGCGGTTTGGATTGCTGGACAGGTTCATGGATTGAATCTGTTTCGCAAAACCACGAGTTGCCCGTCAGTTACCCGCCGAGACAAATGAAAAGGGCCTGCATTTCTGCAAGCCCTTGTTTTTCCAGCGTTTGTTCTGGCGTCCCCACGGGGATTCGAACCCCGGTTACCGCCGTGAAAGGGCGATGTCCTAGGCCTCTAGACGATAGGGACTGATGAGGCCGAAGATCCGGTTGCCCGAACCTTCTCGATTCCTGGTGGAGGTAAGCGGGATCGAACCGCTGACCTCTTGCATGCCATGCAAGCGCTCTCCCAGCTGAGCTATACCCCCACACGCGAGTCGCGCATTTTATTGCCGCTTCACGGGCTTGTAAAGCAGAGGTTGGCGCCGCCGCGCTTGCACTATAGTGACCGCCATGCGCATTGCCCTGATCACTCCATATTTGCCGGTCGGCCGTAACGGCAACGCCCACACGGCGGTGCGCTGGCGCGCCTTTCTGCGTCAGGCCGGGCACCAGGTGGGGATGACGCTGGATTGGCGGTCAGAGCCCGCCCAAGCCATGATTGCCCTGCATGCGCGCCGCAGTCATGCAGCGATTGTAGGCTTCGCCCGGGCACACCCCGAGCGTTCCCTGGTCGTGGTGTTGACGGGCACGGACCTCTACCGCGACATCCGTACGGATGCACAGGCCCAATATTCCCTGCAACTGGCCCATGTCCTGGTGGTGCTGCAGGAGCAGGGCGTGGCGGAATTGCCATTGCCCTATCACGCCAAGACACGTGTGATCTATCAGTCCGCGCCTGCTCTGCCACCCCAGCCCAGGCCTACCCGTCATTTCAGTGTGGGCATGGTGGCGCATCTGCGCCACGAGAAGGACCCCTTTCGCCTGGTCGCGGCTCTGGAGCATCTGCCCGCGGCCAGCCAAATACGCGCTTGGCACGTGGGCGGCGAGATACAGCCGGGTCTGGCCGCGCAGGCACGTGTCCTGGCGCAACGGCAGCCCCGCTGGCGCTGGCTGAATAGCCGGCCCCATGGCGAGGCCCGCCGGCGTATCGCCCGCAGTCACCTGCTGGTGGTGCCTTCGCGCATGGAGGGCGGCGCCAATGTGATCTGCGAGGCGGTGACTGCTGGTACGCCCGTATTGGCCTCGAATGTACCAGGCAATGTCGGCATGCTGGGCACGGACTACGCAGGCTATTTCCCCTTGGAAGACGATCGGGCCCTGGCAGCCTTGCTCTTTCGGGCGGAAACCGATGCCGGTTTCTATGCCCACTTGGTGCATCAGTGCGCCCTGCGGGCCCCCCTGTTCGATCCGCACCGGGAGGCGGGGGCCGTGCAGGCCCTGCTGACATGAAACTCACCTTGCTGGCTGTGGGCCACAGGATGCCAGCCTGGGCCGAGCAGGCCACGGCGGAATATCTCAAGCGCCTGCCCCATGAGGCGCGCATGACCCTGGTGACGGTGAAGCCGGAGCGGCGTATCGGACAGCCCGTCGCGACCATCAGGTCCAGAGAGGCGGCGCGCCTGCGGGAAAAAATCCCCGCCGGCAGCCGCCTGGTGGTCCTGGACGAGCACGGCCGGCAGACCAGCACCCGGGAGTTGGCGGGCTTGCTGGCAGACTGGCTGGCGGCCGGCAAGGATACGGTGCTGCTGATCGGAGGCGCCGATGGCCTGGCCCCCGAGCTGCTGGCGCGCGCGGAGCACCAGCTGGCCCTCTCGCGCCTGACCCTGCCCCACGCCCTGGTGCGAGTGCTGCTCGCGGAGCAGGTCTATCGTGCCATCAGTATGCTGCGCGACCATCCCTACCACCGTGAATGACGGGCTCGCCGGAGAGCGATATCGATCCGGCGCGGCGTGTAGGGAAAAAGTCGGCGGGAAAATGACGCACAATACCTTCCATGCCTCGCAATCTGTATCTCGCCTCCCGCAGCCCGCGGCGTCTGGAGTTGCTGCGCCAGGTGGGCCTGCATCCCACGATCCTGAGCCTGCGCGGCAGTCTCGGCCGTCTGGACGTGGACGAGTTGCCTCTGCCCGCTGAGTCCGGCATGGAATACGTATCGCGTTTGGCGCGTCGGAAGGTCGAGGCCGGGGTATCCGCACAGCAAAGGCGGGGGTTGCCACCCTGGGCCATCGTGGCCGCGGATACCACCGTCACCCTGGACGGACGGATTCTGGGCAAGCCCGCCGACGCGGAGTCCGCCGCCACCATGCTGCGCCTGTACTCCGGCCGTACGCATACGGTATGGACGGCCGTGGCGGTAGCCTTCCAAGGGCAGGTGCGAATGGCGCTGAATGACAGCCAGGTGCGCTTCAGGCCTTTGTCTGAGGACGAGATCGCGGCCTACATCGCCAGCGGCGAGCCCTTCGACAAGGCGGGTGGCTATGGTATCCAGGGGCGCGCGGCCCTGTTCATCGAGCACCTGTCCGGCAGCTATTCCGGCGTGATGGGCCTGCCCTTGTGTGAAACGGCCCGCATCCTGCAGGAGGTGGGCTTCGAGATGTGGTGAGCGTGAAGTGGCGAGTGGCAAGGGGGGTGCCTGACGGTCGTCTCGCTTCCCGCTTGCCACTACCCATCAGCCGGAAATGCCATGAGTGAAGAGATTCTCATCAATGTCACGCCGCAGGAGACCCGGGTAGCGGTGCTCCATCTGGGCGCGGTGCAGGAACTGCACATCGAACGCAGCAGCCAGCAGGGCCTGGTAGGCAATGTGTATCTGGGCAAGGTGTCCAGGGTGCTGCCCGGCATGCAGTCCGCCTTCGTGGACATTGGCCTGGACCGCGCCGCTTTCCTGCACGTGGGCGACATCCTGGAAGCCCGTTGCGACAACTGCCCACAGCCCATCGAAAAGGTCCTGCACGAAGGGCAGAGCATACTCGTGCAGGTCATCAAGGACCCCATCGGCGCCAAGGGCGCGCGCCTGTCCACACAGATCAGCATGGCGGGTCGGTTTCTGGTATTCCTGCCGCAGGAAACCCGCATCGGCATCTCCCAGAAGATCGGGGATGAGGCCGAGCGGGAGCAGCTGCGGGAACGCTTGAACCGGCTGTTGCCGGAAGGCGGCAAGGGTGGCTTCATCATTCGCACCGTGGCCAATCTAGCGGAGGAATCGGAGCTGGCCGCCGATGTGGAGTATCTGTATGCCCTGTGGGACGCCATCCAGGCCCGTTCGGAGAACACCCCCGCGCCTGTGGCCATCTATCAGGAGCTGGATCTGGCGCACCGGGTGCTGCGTGACTTCTCCAGCGCCGATACGACCCGCATCTTGGTGGACTCCCGCGAAACTCATGCGCGCATCAAGAGTTTTGCCGAGGAATTCACCCGCAATATGGTAGACAAGATCACCCACTACGTGGCAGAGCGGCCCTTGTTCGATCTCTACGGCGTGGAGGACGAGATCGAGAAGGCCCTGGGCCGGCGCGTGGACCTGAAGTCCGGTGGCTATCTCATCATCGACCAGACCGAGGCGCTGACCACCATCGACGTGAACACGGGCGGGTTCGTCTCAGGGCGCAGCTTCGATGAAACCATCTTCAAGACCAATCTCGAAGCGGCCCATGCCATCGCGCGGCAACTGCGCCTGCGCAATCTGGGTGGCATCATCATCCTGGACTTCATCGACATGGACAGCGCCGAGCACAAAGAGGCCGTGCTGGCGGAGCTGACCAAGGCCCTGTCCCGGGACCGCACACGCATGACCCTCAACGGCTTCACCTCCCTGGGCCTGGTGGAGATGACGCGCAAGCGCACGCGGGAGAGCCTGAGCCATGTACTGTGCGAGTCCTGTCCCACCTGCCAGGGCCGCGGCCAGATCAAGACCGCGCAGACCATCTGCTACGAGATCCTGCGTGGCCTGATCCGGGAAGCACGTCAATTCAACGCGCGGGAGTTCCGGGTGATGGCCTCGCAGGCGGTCATCGATCTGTTCCTCGACGAGGAATCCCAGAGTCTGGCGCAGCTCTCGGATTTCATCGGCAAACCCATTTCCCTGCAGGTGGAGACCCTGTTTTCCCAGGAGCAGTACGACATCATCCTGCTGTGATGCATGGGTCTGTCCGGACGCGGGGTCAGCCCTGAGGGACCACGGGGCTGTCCGGCTGCTGCAGGGGTTGCACCGGCAGGCCAGTGAGCATGGAAAACTCCTTGACGATACCTTCGATGGTCTCGAGCTGGTGACGCAGCTTGGTCATCTCGTTGTTGACGATGGTGCTGCGCTCCTGTAGCGAGCCCAGGTTGGCGTGCACCTTGTTGAGGTTTTCCAGGCGCCGCTCGAGCTGAGCCTTGTGCTCGTGGATGCGGGCCACGATCGGATCCAGCGTGAGGCGCAGCCAGGTTTCCGTCTCGATGTGCACCTGTTGGAAGACGATGCGGGCCTGGGCCACCAGGGCGATATAGAACTTTTTGATCATGAAGCGCTTCTCCAGCATGATGTTGAGCGGATCGGCGCAAAATTCTTCGGTGCTCACCAGCAACTCGTCCAGACGTGCGCGGTAGCGGTTCAGGTTGAGCAGGGGTGGGTTGGCCTCCTCCAGACCGTGCACCTCATGAAAACGCTGGTAGGCGGTATGGAGCAGCTGGGTGATGGCGGCGCATTGCTTGCTGGCGAAGTCGAATTCCGCACCCATGCGCTGGATCAGGGTCTGCATGCCCTTGATCAGGCCGGCGGTGGTCCAACTGCCGCTGATGTCGAGCATGGAGGCCTCGATGATCTTCTCCATGCGCGGGTGTTCCAGGTGCGAGAGCAGCTCCTGCCCCTGTTCGCCGATGATCTTGCGCGTAACGTTGAAGTTGCGCATGGTCACTTCGTAGTTGCGCTTGTCCTCCAGCATCCTCTCACGCAACTGGCCGATGATCTGCTGGTTCTTGCCGGACAGGGCCTGCAGGTCACGCAGGCTCTGGTGCGCCGTCATGAGGCGCTGGAAGGCGGTTTCTCTGGCCTGGCTGATGAGGGGGCCCATCTCGCGGATCACGGATTCGCGCATGATCTTCTCGCGCGACGGGATGATCTCCCGCGCCAGCAAGACCTCCAGGGCCTGGATGCCGGAACGCTTGAGCAGATCCAGATCGCCGCGCACCTTGGCCACCAGGGCCTTCTGAGCGGAGATGGCCAGCACGCTGGCAGGGGCGATGTTGAGCTGGCTGGCGGTGGCCTCGATCTGGCGCTGGATGGTGCGGCCGATTTCCTCCGGGGTCTTGAGGTCATCCCAGAGCATGTCGATCTTGTTCAGCACGGCATAGTGCTGGCTGGCGTGCTTGGAAACCCACTTGTTCCAGATCTCGTAATCGGACTGGGTCACCCCCGTATCCGTGGCCAGCAGGAACAGCAGGGCATGGGCATTGGGAATGGCGGACAGGGTCAGTTCCGGCTCCGCCCCCATGGCGTTCAGACCCGGTGTGTCCAGAATGGCCAGGCCGGATTCCAGCATGGTGTGCGGGTAGTTGATCATGGCATAGCGCCAGGCGGGAATCTCCACCCGGTCCTGATCCTTGATCATGTAGGACAGGTTCGGATCGTTCTCGTCCCACAGGCCCAGGGCGCGTGCCTCCACCTTGAACACCACCTTGGTCTCCGCCAGCTTGCGCATGGCAGTGGTCATGGCGCTGGGGTCGCCCACATCCAGCTTGACGGTGTTCCACTCCACCGGCAGGGCCTTCAGCGCGGTGATGCTTTCGTCACGGAAACGGGTCTCTATGGGCAGCAGGCGTATATAGGGCTCACTGCCGGGCTCGTAGTAGATCTCCGTGGGACACATGGTGGTGCGCCCCGCATCCGAGGGCAGCAGGCGCTGCTTGAAATCGGAGAAGAACAGAGCGTTGATGAGCTCCGTCTTGCCACGGCTGAACTCTGCGACGAAGGCCAGCATCAGACGGTCCCGCTTCAGGTTCTCGGTCAGGTCAAAGATGCGCAGCAGCAGTTCGGGCTCGAACTGCGTGTAACGCTCGATCCAGTCCTTGAAGTCACCAATGACCTTGACAAGGCGATCGCGCCGGTTCTTGAACCGGGAAATCCCGCTTTCCAGCCCGAAATTCATGAATTCTCCCCCACTTCGACCTGCATCCTCACCGCCCCAGCCTGTCCGCGACGGCATCCAGCGGCAAACGGACTGCCAAAACCTTCCTGCGGGACTTCTCGCCGCGCAGGATTCTAACCCCACTGCGGGGTACGCCAAGCGTTCTGGCCACGAAATCCAGCAGGGCGGCATTGGCGGCCCCCTCCACCGCCCGGGCGGCGATACGGATCTTGAGAGCGTAGCCGTACAGGCCGACCACCTCGCACTGCGCAGCCCCGGGCTGTACGTGTACGGTGATGCAGGTGTCCTGCCCCACGGGCCGCAGATAGGAGGTCACCACACCAGGCCGTGGGCCAGCCGTTCCAGCCCGGTAACGGGCACGATGAGGCACAACTGGATGACCACGAGGGCGGCGATCGGGCTGATGTCCACGCCACCCACAGGTGGAATGATTTTCTGGAAGGGGGCCAATACCGGCCGCGCCAGGGCATAGAACACAGGCGCATGGGGCGAGAACGGGTTGACCCAGGACAGCACCGCCTGCAGGATCACCAGGCCCATGAGCACGTACAGCACCAGGCGCAGGGTGGCGGCCAGTCCCAGGAGCAGGAAACCGGGCAGTACCTGGATACCCGCCGCGCCGAAGGGGTAGCCCATCAGCCAGCTCACGGCCAGGACGCAGAGCAGTTCCGTCAACAGGAGCGACAGCAGGCTGGACCAGTCCACGCCGAGGAAACCCGGAATCGCCCGACGCAGGGGACGCACCGCAAAGTCGGTCACCTTTCCCACGAAGCGCGCGAAGGGATTGTGGTAGGGCACCCGGGTCCACTGCATCCAGAAGCGCAGAAAAAAGGCGCAGCCCAGCAGGTCCAGTCCGGTACGCACGAGGAACTGCAGGGCTTCGAGCAGCATCATGCCTGCCCGAAATGGTCGCCCATTTCCTGGGCCCGGATCGCAGCGGACCGGGCGGCGCGCACGATGGCGGCACGCACACCGGCATCCTCCAGGGCCTGGATACCCTGCTCCGTGGTCCCTCCCCTGGAGGTGACCCGCGCGCGCAATTCGTTGGGTGGGGCGCCATCCTTCGTGGCAAGGCTCGAAGCCCCCAGAAAGGTCCGCAGGGCCAGATGGCGCGCGGTTTCCCCGCTCAGGCCCAGCTCCCGACCCGCCTGTTCCAGGGCCTCGATGAAATAGAAGACGTAGGCGGGGCCGCTGCCGGAAATGGCGGTCACCGCGTCGATCTGGGCCTCGTCCTCCACCCACACCACGCTGCCCACTGCCGTCATGACGTGGTGGGCCATATCCCGCTGCGCCGTGCTGACCCCGGACTGGGCGTACAGGCCCGTGACGCCCTCACCCACCAGGGCAGGAATATTGGGCATGGCCCGCGCCACGGCGGCATGACCGCCGAGCCAGCGGCTGATGTCCGGACTGCGTATCCCGGCCGCCACGGAAAGCACCAGTTGCCTGGCCTGCAAGGCAGGCAGGGAGGCAAGCACGTCTTTCAACTGCTGCGGTTTCACCGCCAGGACGATCACGTCCGCTCCGGCAGCCGTCGCCGCGTGTTCCTCCGCCGCGACACCGAACTCGTGTGACAACCAGGCCCGTCGTTCGGCCAGGGGCTCGACCACGGCGATGGCGCTGGGCCGGTAACCCTGGTGCAGCAGACCGCCGATGATGGCGGCCGCCATGTTGCCGCCGCCGATGAATCCCAGTTTCATGTACGTTCTTTCATTTACGTTCCTTATTGGTTTGCTTGCGTGCACCGAAGATGGCGCTGCCCACGCGCACCAGGGTGGAGCCCGCCGCGACGGCCACTTCCAGGTCATCGGACATGCCCATGGAAAGCGTGTCCAGGTCGAAGCCCGCCAGCCTCGCCTGCTGCAGCAGGTCGGCCAGAGCCTGGAAACGGGCCTGCAGCACGGTGGCATCCCGGGAAGGCTCCGGAATGGCCATGAAGCCGCGCAGGCGCAGACGGGGCTGCGCGGCCACCATTTGCGCCAGGGCCAGGGCCTCTCCCAGCGGCACACCGTGCTTGCTGGTCTCGCCGCTGACGTTGACCTGGATGCAGACGTTCAGGGCAGGCAGGTGGGGCGGGCGCTGTCGCGCCAGACGCTGCGCGATTTGCCCACGCTCGACACCGTGCACCCAGGCGAAACGCTCCGCCACGGGACGGGTCTTGTTGCTTTGCAACGGGCCGATGAAATGCCACTCGATGGCCAGATCCGCCAGTTCGTCCATCTTGTCCAGGGCTTCCTGGACATAGCTCTCGCCGAAGCGGCGCTGTCCGGCCGCCCAGGCCTCGCGTACGGCTGCCGCCGGAAAGGTCTTGCTGACCGCCAGGAGTGTCGCACAGGAAGGGGGCCTGCCAGCCTGTCTGCACGCCTCGTCGAGACGCTTTTCACATGCTTGCACGGCGATGGCGATTGCGCCCATAATGGGCCGAACTCCCTAGGAAAATCACCCAAATCAGGGAATTATAATGGATATTTCCGAGCTTCTTGCGTTCTCGGTCAAGAACAAGGCATCCGATCTGCACCTCTCCGCTGGCCTGCCACCCATGATTCGGGTACACGGCGATATCCGTCGCATAAACGTCCCGGCCCTGTCCAACCAGGAAGTGCGCGCCATGGTGTACGACATCATGAGCGACGCCCAGCGCAAGAGCTATGAAGAGTTCCTCGAGGTGGACTTTTCCTTTGAGCTGCGCGACGTGGCACGCTTCCGGGTCAACGCCTTCAACCAGGAACGCGGTGCCGGCGCGGTGTTCCGTACCATTCCCAGCGTGGTGCTGACCCTGGAAGAACTGGAAGCGCCGAGGATATTCAAGGACATCTCCGAGAACCCCCGTGGCCTGGTGATCGTCACCGGGCCCACCGGCTCGGGCAAGTCCACCACCCTGGCGGCCATGGTGGATTACGTCAATGAAAACAAGTACAGCCACATCCTCACCATCGAGGATCCCATCGAATTCGTGCACAAGAGCAAGAAGTGCCTGATCAACCAGCGCGAAGTGGGCCCACACACCCATGGCTTTGCCCAGGCCCTGCGCTCCGCCCTGCGGGAAGACCCGGACGTGATCCTGGTGGGCGAGATGCGCGACTTGGAGACCATCCGCCTGGCCCTGACCGCGGCGGAGACCGGTCACCTGGTGTTCGGCACCCTGCACACCTCTTCGGCGGCCAAGACCATTGACCGCGTGGTGGACGTATTCCCGGCCGCAGAGAAGGAAATGGTGCGCTCCATGCTGTCCGAGTCCATCCGCGCGGTCATTTCCCAGACCCTGCTGAAACGCAAGGACGGCAGTGGCCGGGTGGCGGCCCACGAGATCATGATCGGCACCCCGGCCATTCGCAACCTGATCCGGGAAAACAAGATCGCCCAGATGTACTCGTCCATCCAGACCGGCCAGAGTCTTGGCATGCAGACCCTGGACCAGGGTCTGACCGACCTGGTGCGACGCAATCTCATCGCCAGCCAGGAAGCCCGGGCTGTGGCCGTGAACAAAGACATGTTCTGAGACGGGAGTGCCATGAATACCCTGGCGAATGTGCATGAATGGCTGCGCTTCATGGTGGTGCGCAAGGCATCGGACCTGTTTCTCACCGCCGGCTTTCCGCCCGCCATCAAGTTGAACGGCAAGATCACGCCCATCGCCAATCAGACCCTGACCCCCACGGATACGGGCCTGCTGGCCAAAATCCTCATGAATGAATCCCAGCAGCGGGAGTTCGAGGCCCATCACGAATGCAACTTCGCCATCCAGGCGAGCGACATCGGCCGTTTCCGGGTCAACGTCTTCCAGCAGCAGGGCCGCATTGGCGTGGTGCTGCGCCACATCCTCACCCAGATTCCCAGACTCGAGGATCTGAACCTGCCTCCCAATCTGCAGAACATCACCATGATGCCGCGCGGACTGGTCATCGTCTGCGGTGCCACTGGCTCCGGCAAGTCCACCACCCTGGCGGCCATGGTGGGTTACCGCAACCAGAACGCCCAGGAGCATATCGTCTCGGTGGAAGATCCCATCGAGTACGTGCACACGCATGGCAAGTGCATCATCACACAGCGGGAAGTCGGCGTGGATACGGAGACATGGGAAGCCGCCCTGAAGAACACCCTGCGCCAGGCACCGGACGTGATCATGATCGGCGAGATCCGCGACCAGGAGACCATGCAGTACGCCATGGCCTATGCGGAGACGGGTCACCTGTGTGTATCCACCATTCACGCCAACAACGCCAACCAGACCCTGGATCGCATCCTCAGCTTTTTCCCCAAGGAGCGGCGCGAACAATTGCTGCTGGACCTGTCCCTCAACCTGCGCGCCATCGTCTCCCAACGTCTGCTGCCGCGCGTGGATGGCAAGGGCCGCATCCCGGCGGTGGAAATCATGCTCAACTCGCCCCTGATCGCGGACCTGATCCTGCAGGGACGCATGGACGAGATCAAGGACATCATGGGGCGTTCCCGGGACCTGGGCATGCAGACCTTCGATCAGGCGCTGTTCGACCTGTATACCCGTGGCGCGGTCACCGCCGAGGATGCCCTGCGCTTCGCGGATTCCTTCAACGACCTGCGCCTGCGCATCAAGCTGCACGTCAAGAGCGAACGGGGAGAAGCCCCACACACCGGCACGGAACACCTGGATATCATCTGATATCCTGCGACGCGGCGTATGCACGAGGCCGGTTGCCACGCCGTGGTCTACGCTGCCCAGATGCCGTAAATCATGCGCGCGGCCAATAGATAGAGCAGGGTGGCGAAGATCCTCCTGAGCCTGGATACCGGCAGGCGATGCGTCAGCTTCGCGCCCAGGGGGGCGGTAAGACCGCTGCCCAAGGCGATGCACAAGAAGGCGGGCAGGTAGACGAAACCCAGGCTCCAGGCCGGCAGGTTCGTCGCCACGTGGCCGGACAGGACATATCCCAGCATACCCGCGAGGGCGATCGGCAGGCCAATGGCGGCGGAAGTACCGATGGCCCGGTGCATGCCCACGTTGCACCAGATCTGGAAAGGTACCGACAACGTGCCGCCACCGATGCCTACCCAACTGGATATCAGACCGATGATGCCACCCGCCAGGCCCATGCCCGCCGCGCCCGGCAAGCCCCGCTGCGGTTTGGGCTTGAAGCCCAGAAGCATCTGGGTGGCGGCGTATAGCAGGAAGGCAATGAAAAAGAGCTTCAGATAGCGATCCGGCAGGAAGGCGGCCACACCGCCTCCGAGCAGGCTGCCCAGCACGATGCCCGGGGTGATGCGGCGCACCAGGCACCCGTCCACCGCGCCATGGGCATGGTGGGCGCGCAGGCTGGAAATGGAGGTCGGAATGATGACCGCCAGAGAGGTGCCCAGGGCCAGATGGATATTGTAGTCCGCTGCAAAACCCTGGTACGCGAAGGCCCAGGTGAGGGCCGGCACCATCACCAGGCCACCGCCCACCCCCAGCAGGCCGGCGATTATCCCGGTGAACAGGCCCAGGAACAGATAGGCCAGCAGCCATTCCATGGGTTCAGTCCAGCTGCCGCAGGATGAACTTCCACTCCTCCGGGTCCACCGGCGTGATGGACAGGCGGTTGCCCTTGGCCAGGATGCGCAGGGTGGCGAGTTCCGGGTACTGGCGCAGCTCGGCGATGGGCATGAGTCGGGTCTTTCTCTTGAACTGCACCTCCACGTTGAACCAGCGCGGGGCTGCGCGCGTGGCTCTGGGATCGAAATAATCACTGTCCGGATCGAACTGGCTCTCGTCCGGGTAGGCCAGCGCGGATACCTCCGCCAGACCGGCGATACCGGGCGTGGCGCAGGAAGAGTGATAGAACAGCACGGGATCACCCACCCGCATCTGGTCGCGCATGAAATTGCGCGCCTGGTAGTTGCGTACTCCGCTCCAGACCGTGTGGCCATCACGTTGCAGGTCGTCGATACTGTATTCCGACGGCTCGGACTTCATCAGCCAGTAACGCATGCATGTTTCCCCATCCAGTACGTCGGCGCATAATCCGACAAAATCACTCAACAATTCAAGGAGCCAGCCATGGCAGTCGCGTGCAAGAGCAAGACCATGCCAGGCCGGGACATGGGGGCTGCAAACCCACCCCGAACCCCGACGCAGGGCCGGCATTTGGTGCAGGCGCCCTTCAATCTGGGGGCCATCGTCAGCGCCGTGCAGACCAATTGTCACATCTCCGACGCCCAGTACGCCGGGGATTTGACCCTGTGCACCTTTCTGCTGAAGATGCGCGAGTTGTACCGCTGGGAAAACGATCTGCCCTTTACCGCCGAGCTACCCAAGGCCGCCATCGGCGATTGGATGAACGAACGGGAACGGCTTTGGAAGGGGATGGAAACCGCTCTCTATGTACCCCTGCCCCTGCCCGATGGAGAAACGGATCCCTTCGAGGTGGAGGCCATCAACCAGGTCCTGGCGCCAGCGGGTTACATCTACTCCGGTGGTTATGGCCGGGCCTGCAAGCCGCATTTCTTCCTGGCCAGACTTGCCAGGCAGGAAGAGCGACATGGTCTGCGGATCTATGTCTCCGACTGTGAATATGCCCGCGACCTGGACGCACCCCCGGGCATGCTGCTGCAGGACAGCATCTTCGTGCGTACCGAGGCCTTGCGCCGCTGGCTGTGGGAACGCTACGAGGAATGGTCCTGGAACAAGCGCAACGAGGCCCTGGGCCGGGCCCTGGCCTGCTATGACTTTACCCGCGACACCACGGGCGCGCTGGAGGCCATGACCCGGGTGGAGACGGAGTCCGTCATCCTGCACGAGCTGGGCGAGGCCCGGGTGGAAGCGGAACTGGGCCAGGACTGGCCCCATTTTCTGGTGGACGTCATGCGCAGCCGGGCGGAAATCATGGCCCGGGCAGCGCGGGATCTGTACGCGGACTGTGTTTCCACCCTGCCGGGCCTGCTGCAACAGGCCACACCGGCGGCCATACACTTCTACTTCGCCAACTTCATCGGCATGCGTCGCAAGCTTTTTCCGGAGCTGTTGCAGGCCTACACGGCCTGGCTGGAGCAGGGCAGCCTGGAGCCCCTGCAACAGGCCGCAACGCACGGTCTGGCCCACTGGCAGAGCCGGGTGGGGGACCTACTGAGGCTGCACCGCGAGCTGGGAGAACGCGCCGGTCCTGCCGTGGAGGCCCTGTTGGATCCAGCGCCGCACTAGACCCCCGAGCACTCCTTGGACTGGATCAGGGTACCCACGCCCTCGTCGGTCATGATCTCCAGCAGCAGGGCATGCTCCACCCGGCCATCGATGATGTGCACATAGGGCACGCCGCTCCGGGCCGCGTCCAGGGCGGAGCCGATCTTGGGCAGCATGCCGCCGGACAGGGTGCCATCCGCCACCAGCTCGTCCACCTTCTGCGGCGTGAGACCGGTGAGCAGCTTGCCCTCCCTGTCCAGCACGCCAGGGGTGTTGGTGAGCAACACCAGCTTTTCCGCGTGCAGGACCTCCGCCAGCTTGCCCGCCACCACGTCGGCGTTGATGTTGTAGGTTTCACCGTTGTCCCCCACGCCGATGGGGGCGATGACGGGAATGAAGTCTCCGGTATCCAGAAAGGCGATGAGAGAGGGATCCACACGCGTGATCTGCCCCACCTGGCCGATGTCGATGACGTCACCCGGCCTGTCCTTGTCCTGCATCATGAGCTTTTTGGCGCGGATGAAGGTGCCATCCACGCCTGTCAGTCCCACCGCCTTGCCGCCGGCCTGGTTGATGAGATTGACGATGTCCTTGTTCACCTGTCCCCCCAGGACCATTTCCACCACATCCATGGTCTCGGCATCCGTGACCCGCATGCCCTGGATGAACTCACCCTTCTTGCCCACGCGCTTGAGCAGGTCCTCGATCTGCGGACCGCCGCCGTGTACCACCACCGGGTTCAGCCCCACCAGTTTCAACAGCACCACGTCGTGCGCGAAGGCCGCCTGCAAGCGGGGGTCGGTCATGGCATTGCCGCCGTACTTGATGACCACGGTCTTGTCCCAGAAGCGCTGGATATAGGGCAGGGCCTCGGCGATGACCTGGGCCTTGGTAGCGGGAGAGAGATCGGCGGTGGACATGACGGGTCTTTGCGACAAAAACTGGCGGATTCTACCGCCCTGGCCACGGCGCCGAAAAAGGGCGGCTGGCGCCGCCCTTGGATTCGAGGCGAAACCTACTCGATGGTCAGCCGCCTGGTCTCGCTCCCGGCCTTCTTGGGCAGGACCAGTTCCAGCACTCCGTCACTGAAGCGGGCGCTGGCACCGTCTTCGTCCACGTCCTGTGCCAGTGTGAAACTACGCGCTACCCTGCCGAAATGACGTTCACCGCGCAGCACTTTCTCGCCCTCCTTCTCCTCACGGACCTTCTTCACTTCAGCCGCGATGGACACCACATTGCCATCCAGTGTGACGTGGATGTCCTCCTTCTTAACGCCGGGCATCTCCGCGTGCACCGTGTAGGCCTTCTCGTCCTCTTTCAGGTCCATGCGGATGTTCTGCATCGCGGGCATCTCGCTCGGCCAGCGCATGGGCCGCACCCAGAAACCCTTCATGAGATCGTCGAACAGCGTATCCATGCCGAAGGGGTCACGTTTGACGATGTCGTTCATTGCGTCCTCCTTTCGTTCCAACCCTGTGCATCCTCACCATGCATATGCGTCGGAAAAGATCTTCTTCAAGCCCCGCGCGCCGTTCCGTGCCATCCAGATCACACGCCGCAGACACTGGCCAGTTTTTCCATGTAGATACGCCGCCGGCTGCTAGAGTGCACTGTATCGGCGCCAAGCCGGCCGATACATGAAATTCAAGACAGCAGAATCGAGAGGAGATGCACATGACACGCAAAAAGCAGACCACCCTGAGCCTGGCCCTGGGCTCCGCCCTGAGCGCCAGCCTGGCCTCCACGCCGGCGGCCGCCGTCCATCCCGGCAATCCCGACAATCCCTTTGCCTCCCGGGTCCTGGACAAGGGCTATATGGTGGCCCAGGCGGAAGGCCAACAGGCCGGCGGCAAGGCCGGCCAAAACTCCGGCCCGGACGAGGCGGCCAATCGGCGCATGATGCGCGAAGGCAAATGTGGAGAAGGCAAGTGCGGGGCCAAGAACGCCAAGGAAGGCAAGTGCGGCAACACCAAGAACATGACTGGCAAGCCGGCTGCCGGCAAGAACAGCGAGGGTCGCTGTGGCAGTAGGAAGCCCGCCGACAAGAACAGCGAAGGCCTCTGCGGCAGCAGGAAGCCTGTCGACAAGAACAGCGAGGGTCGCTGCGGCAGCAGGAAGTGAGGTCGATGCGGCAGCAGGAAGTGAGGTCGATGCGGCAATATGGATAAACCCGCGCTCCAGGGCGTGGGCCTGGGCTTTCGTCGCGAGCTGATCCCGGACTTGCGGCTCGCACGTGAGGCCGGCCGGGCGACGGGCATTGATTTCTTCGAGCTGGCGCCGGAGAACTGGCTCCGGCAAGGTGGGCGCCACGCCCGGGACCTGCGCGCCTTCACCGAATGCATGCCCTTCGTCTGTCATGGCCTGTCCCTGTCCCTGGGAGGCACAAGCCCCCTGGATGAGGACCTGCTGCGCCAGATCCGGGCCTTCATGGCCGAGCACGGCATGACGCTCTATACGGAACATCTGGCCTATTGTTCGGACCACGGTCATCTCTATGAGCTGCTGCCCATCCCTGCCACCCGGGAGGCGGTGCGGCACGTGGCCGGGCGCATCCGCCAGGCCCAGGACATCCTCGGTCAGCGCATCGGCATCGAAAACGCCAGCTGCTACGTGGCGGCCCCCATCAACGAGATGAGCGAAGCGGACTTCGTCAACGCCGTGCTGGCGGAGGCGGATTGCTGGTTGCATCTAGACGTGAACAACGTATACGTGAACAGTGTCAATTTCGGCTTCGACCCCGTGGACTACCTGCGTCGCATGCCCGCGGAACGCATCGTCTACATGCACATGGCGGGGCATTACCAGGAGGCCCCGGATCTGCTCATCGACACCCACGGCGCGCCGGTCGTCGACCCCGTGTGGCAGCTGCTGGATACCGCCTACGGGCTGCTGGGCGTGCACCCCACCTGCCTGGAGCGCGACTTCAACATCCCGCCCCTGGCGGATCTGCTGCCGGAATTGGCGCGTATCGCCTTCAGCCAGCAGGCCGTCGGTACGCCACTGACACTGCCGGCATGACGGACTGGCGACAATACCAGGGCGCCTTCACCGCCCGCATCCGGGACCCGGACCGACAGGATCGTCCCTCGGGCGTTCCGGCCCGGCGTATGCGGGTGTACGAAAGGCTGGTGTACGCCAACCTGGAAGGCTTCCTGCTGGCCGCCTTTCCCGTGAGCCGCCGCATCCTGGGCGCGAGGCGCTGGCATCGACTGGTGCGGGCCTTTCTGCAGCAGCATGCCTGTCGGACCCCCCTGTTCCGCCAGATACCCGAGGAATTCCTGCAATACCTGCGGGCCATGCAGCCCTGGCCCGGGGAGTTGCCCCCGTTCCTGCCGGAACTGGCCCACTACGAATGGGTGGAGCTGGCCCTGGATACCTCGGACCAGGACAATGGCCTGCCCCGGCACGATCCCCAGGGTGATCCGTGCGTGGGGCGACCCCTGGTGAACCCGGTCTTGCAGCTGCTGGCCTACCGCTGGCCCGTGCATCGCCTGTCGCCTCGGTTCCAGCCCGCCGCTCCCCCCGCGGACGCCACCTTCCTGGTGGTCTGGCGCAACCAGGAGCTGGCCATCCGCTTCAGTCTGCTCAGCCCGGCGGCGGCCCGCCTGCTGGAGCTGCTGCAGGCGCGGCCGGATTTCAGCGGCGGGCTTGCCCTGGACACGCTCGCCCAGATCCTGGCCCATCCTGATCCCGTGGCGCTGGGCCGATACGGCCGGACCCTGCTGATGGACTGGCACCGGGACGGCATCCTCCTGGGTACCCGCTCCTGACAGCCCGGTCGATCAGCGCAGCAGCCGCCGCCGGGTGAGGCCCAGGGCAGCCGTGAAGCCCGCTACGCCATAGAGCAGCAAGACCACTCCATGCCAGAGGGGCCTGTCCGGCCAATGGCCCAGCACCAGGGGCCGTGCAAGTTCGATGGCATGGGTCAGGGGCAGCCAGGCCGCGCCCGCCGCCAGCCAGGCGGGCAAGGCGCTGGGCGGGTAGAACACCCCGCCCAGCAGGACCATGGGGGTGATGGCCAGGGTGAAGTAGTAGAGAAAGAAGTCGTAGTTGGGGGATACGGCGTTGACTGCCAGGCCCAGACCGGCAAAGCAGAAACCGGTGAGCAGCGCCACGGGGATGAGGGCCAGGCTCAGGACGAAATCCGCCTGCAGGCCCAGACCCCAGATCACCAACAGGATGGCAGCGCCGGACAGCAGGGCCTTGGAGCTCGCCCAGGCCAGTTCCCCCAGGAGCACGTCCCGCAGGCCCAAGGGGGTATTGAGGATGGCCTCCCAGGTCTTTTGCACATGCATGCGGGAGAAGGCGGAGTACAGGGTCTCGAAGGTGGAGCTGTTGGTCACGCTGTAACACAGCATGCCGGCAGCCAGGAAGTGCAGATAGGGCACCCCGTCCACGGACTGCAGCAGCCCACCCAGCCCATAACCCAGGCCCAGCATGTAGAGCAGTGGGTCCGCCAGATTGCCCAGCATGGAGGGGATGGCCAGCTTCTTCCACACCAGGAAATTGCGCCGCCAGACCGGGAACCAGCGCGGCTCAGTCACGCAGATCCCTGCCGGTGAGCTTGAGGAACACGTCCTCCAGGTTGGCGGGCCGGTGCAGATAGCGCAGTCCGGTCTCGTGCCTGCCGTCCAGATCCACCAGCACGGCCTGGGGGGCGTGGGTATAGCAGAACAGGGTTTCCCCCACGCGCTCACAGCGCTGGCAGAAGCGGGCGGCACGGTCCCGCCAGGCCGTCAGACCCTCGCCGAACACCTCCACCACATGGGGCTCGATATGGGCGCGGATCAGCTCCCGGGGGCTGCCCTGGACGATGATGCGGCCTTGGTCCATGACACTGATGACATCACACAGGCGTTCCGCTTCGTCCATGAAATGGGTGGTGAGCAACAGAGTCTTGCCCTGGTGCAAAAGGCGGCGCAGGCCCTGCCATATGAGGTGCCGGGCCTGGGGGTCGAGACCGGTGGTGGGTTCGTCCAGAAAGATGAGCTCCGGGTCGTTCACCAGGGCCCGGGCCAGGGTGAGCCGGCGTTTCATGCCGCCGGACAGGCTGGCGATGGGCGCATCCGCCTTGCCTTCCAGACCGGCGAAGGCCAGCAGCCGCGGGATGCGTCCCGCCAGTTCCGCCGGCCTGAGGCCGAAGTAGCGCCCATAGGTGAACAGGTTTTCCCGCACCGTGAAGTCCGGGTCCAGGCTGTCGCTCTGGGGTACCACACCCACCCGCTGGCGGGCAGCTCTGCCCTGGTCCGGCAGGGCATGGCCCAGCAGACGGATTTCACCCGTATCCGCAGCGATGAGGCCCAGGGCCAGGCGCAGGGTGGTGGTCTTGCCCGCGCCGTTGGGGCCCAGCAGGCCATGGCAGCACCCTGGGGCCAGTTCCAGGTTCAGGCCATCCACCACGGGGATACCACCGTAGCGCTTGCTCAGGTCATGGATGGACAAGGGGCTCAGGGGCACAGGTCCTCCGCCAGGGCACGCAGGGGCTTGAGCTTGCCATGGAAGAAGTGGTCCGCGCCCTCGACTTCATGCAGGGGGATGCCGTGGTCTTGGGCATAGGCCCGCACGACGGCCACGGGAATGAGCTCGTCGGCGCTGCCGTGGATGATGTGGGTGGGGAGGTCGGGCGCGTCAAACGCGTACAGGCGCATGGCGGGCCCCACCAGGATGAGGCGTTCCGCCGCCATGCGCGCCGCCACCCGGTTCTGCACATAGGCGCCGAAGGAAAAGCCCAGGAGACTCCAGAACAGGCCGGGGTACTGGGCACCGAGCACGGCGGCCACCCGCAGCAGGTCCTCGGTCTCCCCCAGGCCCTGATCGAATGCCCCCGCGCTACGCCCCACCCCGCGGAAATTGCTGCGCACCGCCACCAGACCCCGTCGCAACGCCGCCCGGGCCAGGGTCCAGGTCACCTTGTTGTCCAGACTGCCGCCGTGCAGCGGGTGGGGATGGGCGATGAGGGCCAGACCCCGGCGCTGGGGCCCCGGGTCTTCGATCAGGGTCTCGATGTCCCCCACCGGACCCTTGATGCGCAGGTTGTAGCGCTTCACGACGCGGATGCGGGGTGGCACTCAGATCTTCAGGCGCTCCACCACCTGACCATGTCGCAGATGGGATTCCAGGATCTCGTCGATGTCCGCCTCGTCCACATAGGTGTACCAGACGGCATCCGGGTAGACCACGCATACGGGGCCTTCATCGCAACGGTCCATGCAACCGGCACGGTTGATGCGGCAGTCCCCACCCTTGCCGTGCAGGCCCAGCTTCTTGGCCTTCTTCTTGGCGTAGTCGAACAGGGCTTCGGCGTTGTGATCACCGCAGCAGGCACCGCCGTCTTCCCGCTGGTTGAGGCAGAAAAACAGGTGATGGCGGTAATGGCTCGCGGAGTCGTCCTTGGTGTCGCTCATGCTGGTATTGCCTTCACGGGTTCAGAGTTCATGGGATTTTGCGCAGGATCCCCGGGCCTTCTCCACCGGGTACTTGCGGGCATTGATGGCCAGCTTGTCCACCGCAGCCTGGAGCAGATCCACCTCCAGGCAGTTGGCCAGACTCACCAGATAGATGAGCACGTCCGCCATCTCCTGGCGTACTGCCTCCCGCTTGTCCGCCGGCAGGTCCAGGCTTTGCTCCGGCGTGAGCCACTGAAAGGGTTCCAGCAGTTCCGCCGCCTCCACGATGAGGGCAGCGGCGAGGTTTTTGGGATCATGATACCGGTGCCAGTCCCGCTCGCGGCCGAATGCGCGCACGGCGGCGGCCAGTTCCTCCAGGTTGGTAATGGACATCAGGCGGTACAAAAAATGGACAGGGGCCCAGGGTGTGTCACACCGGCCGTCACGATCCCGTCGATCATCGCGATGCCGCGCTCACATGCTGCCATTCCAAAGCTTGCCGGGCACGACCGCCTTGAAACTTGCCGGGTCCGCTTGCGCGGCCACGGCCGACAGCTTGGCCGCCGCATGGACGCGCCCGTGCCACATGTGCGCATGCATCGTTTCCAGGCGCCTGCGTGGCCTGCATTCCGACAGTCCTTGCCGGCCCCTGCGGCTTCGATTGCCGCCCCGATGGCTTCATGTGAGCTACCACACGCTGGCCTGGGCATGGCATCTTCTTGGACACTCCAACGAAAAGACTTCTCCTTGGTACTTTATCGTTGCGCATGACCTTTTGTCACCAAGCCCCTGCGCGGGCCGTCGCAGCGCGCAGTGCACCCTCACACGGAGAGAATAGTGCGGACCAATCATGTCCTCGTCGACTTCGAAAATGTGCAGCCCGAGGATCTGGGCCTGCTCAGGGAAGGGCCATTCAAGATCAAGGTCTTTCTCGGACCCACCCAGGGAAAGGTGCCCGTAGCCCTGGCGGCTGCCATCCAGCCTCTGGGGCAGAATGCCGAGTACATCGTGCTGGAGTCGGCCGGCAGGAACGCGCTGGATTTTCATATCGCCTATTACATCGGCCTCCTGAGCGCGCAGGAACCCTTGGCCTTTTTTCACATCATTTCCAGGGACACGGGCTTTGATCCGCTGATCAAACACCTCAGGGGGAAAAAGATTCTTGCGCAACGCAGCATTCGAGTTGCGGACATTCCCTACTTCAAGCCGGCGCTCCCCGGCACGGAAGACACGCGCATCAATGCCGTCATTGCCAACCTGGCCAGCAGGAAAGCCTCCAAGCCCAGGACACGGAAAACCCTGCTCGGCACCTTGCATGCCCTGTTCAGGCAAGAGCTCGACACGCAGCAATTATCCGCCCTGTTCGACGCCTTATGCGCACGCGGCATCGTCCGGTTGGAAGGAGACAGGATCCACTACGATCTGCCTGATCCAGCCTGAATCTCCCGCTTCACGTCCCGCGCACAAAGCGCGCATACCAGAGCAGACCCATGACAGTTTTGGCCTCATCGATGCGGCCGTCCGCGATCATGGACAGGGCCGCGTCGAAGGGAATGCGCAGGATCTCCAGGAATTCGTCCTCGTCCATGTTCTCGCCGCTGAAGCTCAGGTCTTCGGCCAGGAAATACACCAGACGTTCATTGGCGTAGCCGATGCAGGGATAGAACGTGGGCAGCTCCCGCCAGCGGCTGGCCACATAGCCCGTCTCTTCCCGCAGTTCCCGCCGGGCGCAGGCCAGCTCGCCCTCGCCCGGGTCGAACTTGCCGGCGGGCAGCTCGATGAAGTCCCGATGCAGGGGGTAGCGATACTGGCGCTCCAGGAGGAGGTCGCCGTTGTCGAACACCGGTATGACCACTGCCGCCCCGGGGTGGACGATGTATTCCCGGGTGGATTCACCCCCGTCCGGCAGGCGCACCCGGTCCTTCTTCACATGCAGCAGGCGGCCCCGGTATTCGTCCCGGGATTCCAGGGTGTGTTCGGTGAGATCGGGTTTCATGGTGGGTCTTTGTGTGGCCGCGGAGCGTATTGTCCTGCATTCCTGTTGCTTCCCGGCTCCGGAAAGCGGTCCATGGGCCGGAACATACGACCCTCGCCGCGCAGGAAGCGGATGAAGAACTCGAAGAGCACCAGGCGGGTGGTCTGCACGAATACCAGCAGGGTCTCCAGCACCAGGGCAAAGACGTTACCCAGCACCATCACCAGCCACCAACCCCAAGGGCAGCCCGTGGCTTCCGCCAGGGTAACGATGGCCAGGGACAGGGCCGCATGCCCCAAGGCAAAGGCCCCCACCCGCAGAAAGGACAGGGTGTTGATGGCCAGTTCGAAGATGGCCAGTACCAGTTCTCCAAGGATGGCGGGCAGCTGGTACAAACGCTGTCCGCCAGGGGTCTGGAACAGGGCGGAAGCGAGATACTGGAGGGCCGCAAGGGCCGCCAACCACAAGACCGGTGGATGGAGCAGCCCCATCAAGACAAAGACATACAGGGCCAGCATGGCCCCATCCCGCCAGAGCCAGCGCCCACCCTCGCCCCGCCAGCGGGCCTGCACCCCGGCCAGCACCAGGCTCAGGACCAATAGCAAGGCCCCGAACGCCAGGGGGATGGCGAGGATCAGCAGAGGAGCCTCCATGGGTGCCACCCACAGGGGGGAAACCAGGCCATGCAGGCCGAAGACGTCGCCTGCCAGCAGACCGAAGAAGGCAGCGGCGATACCGCAGGGTACCAGGAAGCGGATCCGGGGCCAGCGTCGGGACAGGACCAGGGCCGCCAGGGCCAGCACCAGGCCGTGGCCCAGATCCGGAAACATGTAGCCGAACAGCAAGGGCACTACCAAGGCCAGAAACCCCGTGGGGTCCACCTCCTGGCGACCCGGAGGACCCAGCATTTCCACCAGTGGGCGGAAGGGGCGCGCCCACCAGCCCATGACGCTGGCCACCGGGGTGACTGCCCGAGCCGGTGGCTCGGGAGAGCGGATGATGGCCTGGATGCCCGCCGATGCCAGGGCCTGGCGCAGTGTCTCCATGCTGGTCAGAGTGGTCCAGCCACTGACGTGATTCATGGCGCCCGCCCCCAGGGTGCCAGCCGCATGGTTCAGATACCAGCGCAGGGTGTCCATGTCGGCCCGGTCCTGGGCCAGCTGCCGATCTTCCCGCAGGCGGCGCAACGCCACCTGACGACGCAGCGTTTCCCGGTGCACGTCCTTCAAGCGCTGCTGCAGCCGCCGACGCTGATCGTCCAGATCACCGCTCAGCCAGGCGGGCAGGGCAATCTGCTCGCAACCCCGTTCCACCGCCAGCTGGCGGATGAGGTGGCGCCGGTCCGTGAGGCTGACCACATAAAGGAAGTCCCATTTTTCGCCCCGGGCCACATGCTCCACACCATCCAGGCCAGGCAGTGTCAGGCTGGTGGCCCGGGGGCAGGCGAACAGACATTTGCATAGAAAGCGGCTACGGCTGAAGACCCGTTCCAGGTCCAGCCCATCGCGGGCCATGGCCTCCAGGCAATCCCTCAGTTGCAGCAGGTAATGCGCCTCCGCCTGTAGGTGGGTCAGACGGGCCCGGGCCAAATCCACCCGGTCGCACCACGGACGCAGGCGATCCAGGGCCTGGCTGGCCAACATGATGGGATCGCCGCGCAGTGCACTGGCCTGGCGTCCAACTCGCGGCAGGTCCCGGGCATGGGCGCCGGCCAGCTGTTGAAAGCGCTCCACGAAGTGGCGTAGCCGCTCCACGTCGGTGGCCTGCACCGGATTGCCTGCGGTCTCCAGCTCCACGGCACCGGTCCGGGCCAGAACTTCCACACCTCGGATCGTCTGCTCCCTGGGCAGGTAGGTTTCGAACCAGCGGGCCTGGGCGGGGCGGAGGGACATGTCCGTAGGTTGCGTGTCGGCAGTGGGGTGCGGGAGGTCCGGCCTGCATCCAGCATAGCCGCGGACTCCGCCGCAACGGAAGCACCTGCCCTGACAGCCCCGTGTCTTCACGGATGCACGGAGGTAGGATTCGGGCTTCGCCAACCCACGAGGAGCGCCGGACCATGCCCCAGACCAAGATCCTGCTGGACGAAGCGGATATTCCCACCCACTGGTACAACGTGGTGGCGGACATGCCCAACAAGCCGGCACCGCCCCTGGGCCCGGACGGCAAGCCGGTGGGCCCCGAGGCCCTCACGGCCATCTTCCCCATGGCCCTCATCGAACAGGAGGTGTCCGCCGAGCGCTGGATCCCGATCCCCGAGGAAGTGCGGGCGGCCTACACCATGTGGCGGCCCGCACCCATGTTCCGTGCCCACCGTCTGGAGCAGATCCTGAGCACCCCGGCGCACATCTATTACAAGTACGAAGGCGTATCGCCGGCCGGCTCCCACAAGCCCAACACCGCCGTGCCTCAGGCCTGGTACAACAAGCAGGCTGGCATCAAGCGCCTGGCCACCGAGACCGGCGCCGGCCAGTGGGGCTCATCGCTGGCACTGGTAGGCCACATGTTCGGTCTGGAAGTGCGGGTCTACATGGTGAAGGTGAGCTATGAGCAGAAGCCATTCCGCCGCTCCATGATGCAGACTTGGGGCGCCGAGGTCTTCGCCTCTCCCACCGACATGACGCAGGCAGGACGCAAGATCCTGGCGGAAGACCCCGATTCCCCCGGTTCCCTGGGCATCGCCATCTCCGAGGCCGTGGAAGAGGCCGCCAACCGGCCCGACACCAACTACGCCCTTGGCTCCGTGCTCAACCATGTCTGCCATCACCAGACCATCATCGGTCTGGAGGCCAAGAAGCAGTTCGAGAAGATCGGTGTCTATCCGGACATGGTGTTCGCCTGCTGCGGCGGGGGCTCCAACTTCGCTGGGGCCGCCTTCCCCTTCCTGGCGGACAAGGCGGCGGGAGATCCCCGCGCCAGGCATCTGCGCCTGGTGGCGGCGGAGCCCACCTCCTGCCCCACCCTCACCCGCGGTCACTATGCGTACGACTTCGGCGATGCCTCCGGCTATACGCCCATGATGCTCATGTACACCCTGGGCCATGATTTCGTGCCGCCCGGCATCCATGCCGGCGGCCTGCGCTACCATGGCGACTCCCCCCTGGTGTCCCAGCTCTATCACGAGAAGCTCATCGAAGCGGTGGCCGTACCCCAGCTGGCCACCTTCGAGGCCGGCGTGGCCTTCGCCCGCGCCGAGGGCATCATCCCCGCGCCCGAATCCTGTCATGCCATCCGCGCCTGCATGGACGAGGCCCTGCGCTGCAAGGAGAGCGGCGAGCCCAAGGTGCTGTTCTTCAACCTCTCCGGGCACGGCCACTTCGACATGGCCAGCTATGACAGGTACTTCTCGGGCCAGCTGGAAGACTTCGCCTACCCGGAGCACGAAATCGAGGCAGCCCTGCATCGCCTGCCCAAGGTGGCGGCATAAACCCCGGGCCCCGGCTGGCGACGCGCGACCGAGGTCTGGTAGCATGCAGTCCATGCAGACGGCCACGCGTGACCATCGATTTTGCCCTCCGCCCCTACCGGCGGTTTGGAACCACGCGCGCAGTTGACCCACGTTGTCCCCGAAAAACCGCCAGCCCTGGCGGTTTTTTGTTTGGGGCTGGCACCCGCAAAGGAGTTATCCGCCATGACCGGCTACCGTACCGACGACACACGCATCGAACAGGGCGACGAGCTCCTGGCGCCCATGCAGATCATGCGCGAGATGAAGGCCTCGGACAGGGCGCTGAAGACTACCTTCGACGGGCGCAGACAGCTCCATGACGTATTGCGCGGAGCCGACGACCGCCTGGTCGTCGTCGTCGGCCCCTGCTCCATCCATGACACCCAGGCGGCCCTGGAATATGCCCAAAAGCTCAGGACCCTGGCCACGGAGCTGGATCGGGATCTGGTCCTGGTCATGCGCGTATATTTCGAGAAACCCCGTACCACCGTGGGCTGGAAGGGGCTGCTCAACGATCCCCACCTGAACGAGAGCTTCGACATCAATGAGGGTCTGCGCATCGCCCGCAGGCTGCTGGTGGATATCAACGAGCTGGGTCTGCCCTGCGCCACCGAGTTCCTGGATCTGATCTCACCCCAGTACATTGCCGACATGGTGGCCTGGGGGGCCATCGGTGCGCGCACCACGGAATCCCAGTCCCACCGTCAGCTGGCCTCGGGCCTGTCCTGCCCGGTGGGTTTCAAGAACGGCACGGACGGCAGCATCCGCATCGCCGTGGATGCCATCAAGACCGCCCATGCGACACACCATTTCATTTCCGTCACCAAATCGGGGCATGTGGCGGTGTTCAAGACCACCGGCAACGAGGACTGTCATCTCATCCTGCGGGGTGGCAAACAGCCCAACTACACCGCCGCCAGCGTGGATCAGGTATGCGGCGAGCTGGCCAGTGCCGGTTTGCGTCCCCAGGTGATGATCGATCTGTCCCACGCCAATTCCGGCAAGCAGTTTCAGCGTCAGGTGGAGGTAGGTCAGGACGTGGCGCTGCAGATCGCCGGCGGTGACGGGCGCATCATGGGGGTGATGATCGAAAGCCACCTGCATCCGGGGCGTCAGGATCTGATCCCGGGCAAACCCCTGGTGTACGGCCAGTCCATCACCGACGCCTGCCTGGGCTGGGACGCCACCGTGCCCCTGCTGCGGGAGCTGGCCTCGGCCGTTCGCGCCCGACGCCTGGCCGCACCCCGGGCAGACGCATAGACCCGGGCTCGGGTAGAATGCGCGGCGGCGGGCCTCCCCGCATGGTCAAGCCGTGAACCTGGTCAGGTCCGGAAGGAAGCAGCCACAGCGGTCCATACCAGTGCCGGGGATCAGGCTCGCCACCCTACACCAACTGCTTTCGGGGAATGCACATGATCAGAACGACCCTGCTTGCCCTGCCTGCCGCGCTGTTCCTTGCCGCCTCCACCGTTCAGGCCGCCGACGGGTATGGCATCGAGCTGGGCCATGGCGACGACTCCACCGAACTGCTGCGCCTGCATGCCAGATGGGACTGGGACAAGCGGTGGTTCGAGGCCGGCAACTGGCACCTGACGGGGTATTGGGAGGCTGGTCTGGGGCATATGTGGGGTGAGGGCGCCGGGGCCCGCGACCTGTGGGACCTCGGCATCACGCCCGTGTTCCGCCTGCAACCCAATGACGGCAGGAACGGTCTCTACCTGGAAGGCGCCGTGGGGCTCCATTTTCTTTCCCACACCCGCGTCAATCGGAAGCGTCAGCTTGGCAGCAGCTTCAATTTTGGTGACCACCTGGGCTTTGGCCTCACCTTCGGTGACCGGGGCCAGTACGATCTGGGCTACCGCCTGCAGCACCTTTCCAACGGCGGGCTGAAGAAACCCAACGACGGTATCAATTTCCACGAGATCCGCCTCACCTACCGCTACTGATCTCCCCGGGCCCGCATGTCACACCAAGTTCTCGCGCGCAAGTGGCGCCCCCGCGGCTTTGACCAGCTGGTGGGCCAGGACCATGTGGTGCGTGCCCTGGCCAATGCCCTGACACAGGGGCGTCTGCACCACGCTTACCTGTTCACGGGTACCCGGGGGGTGGGCAAGACCACACTGGCGCGCATCCTGGCCAAGTGCCTGAACTGTGAAGGCAGTCCGGCACCCACCGCCCAGCCCTGCGGTCTGTGTCCCGCCTGCACCCAGATCGATGCCGGGCGCTTCGTGGACCTGATCGAGCTGGATGCCGCTTCCTATACCGGCGTGGACAACATGCGGGAGATCCTGGAAAACGCCCAGTACGCCCCCACCGCCGGACGCTACAAGGTGTACATCATCGACGAAGTGCACATGCTCTCGCGCAACGCCTTCAATGCCATGTTGAAGACCCTGGAGGAGCCGCCTGGCCATGTCATCTTCATCCTGGCCACCACCGACCCCCAGAAGGTGCCGGTGACCGTGCTGTCCCGCTGTCTTCAGTTCAACCTGAAGCAAATGGCTCCCGCGCATGTGGCTGGCCACCTGCAGCTTGTGCTGGCGGCGGAAGGCGTGGGCTTCGAGCCTGGTGCCGTGCATCTTCTGGCCCGGGCCGCCGCCGGCAGCATGCGGGATGCCCTGTCCCTGACCGACCAGGCCATTGCCTACGGCCAGGGCAACCTGCGGGAGGAGGACGTGCGCGACATGCTGGGGGCCATCGATCAGGCCCATCTGCTGCCCTTGCTCAAGGCCCTGGCGGTAGGCGATGGGCCCAGCCTGATGCGCGCGGGGGACGAACTGGCGGCGCGTGGATTTTCCTTCGATGCCGCCCTGCAGGACCTGGCGGGCCTGTTGCATCAGATCGCCCTGGCCCAGACCGTACCCGAAGCCGTGGCAGAGGATGCGCCGGAACGCGAGCTACTGTTCGAACTGGCGCGGCAGCTGGATGCGGAAAGCGTGCAGGTGCTCTACCAGATCGCCACCCTGGGACGGCGTGATCTGGAATGGGCGCCGGACGAATCCGCTGGATTCTCCATGACCCTGCTGCGCATGCTGGCCTTCATGCCCGGCGAGCCCGCCCACGGCCCACCCCTGGAAGGAGTGGAGCGTCATCGTGATCCGCCCACGGCCTATGCCCAGTCGCCCGCCCGAACTGCGGCCGGGGCGGCTGCCGCGCGGCCCCGGGCCGCGAACGACTCCCTGGGTGGTTTTGACGGCAACTGGCGTCGTCTGGCCGAAGGCCTGCCGGGACTGGCGCGACAACTGGCCATGCAGTGCGAACTGCTTCACCACGACACCGAGAACCTGCGCCTGGCGCTGCCAATCGAGCAGAAGGCCTTGCTGGCGGGCTTTGGCGACAAGCTCAAGGCCGCCCTGGAGGAACGCCTGGGGCCAGCCGTGCGGGTGGAAATCGAAGTGGTGGAACGGGCGGGGGCTGGCTCTCCAGCCACCCAGCGCGCCCAGGAAGCGGCCCGGTGCCAGCAGGCGGCGGCGCTCGCCCTGGACGAAGACGCCTTCGTGCAGACCCTGGTGCGGGAGTGCGCGGCCAGCATCGACAACATCCGTCCCCGCACGGGTACGGACCAATAGGAAAGGAGAGAAATGATCAAAGGTGGAATGGGTGGCCTGGGCAATCTGATGAAACAGGCCCAGCAGATGCAGGAGAACATGCAGAAGATGCAGGCCAGGATCGCGGAGATGGAAGTGGAAGGCAGCTCCGGTGCAGGTCTGGTGAAGGTGGTGATGACCGGCAAGCACGACGTGAAGCGGGTCGGCATCGACCCCAGCCTGCTGGCCGATGACCGGGACATGCTGGAAGACCTGGTGGCGGCCGCCGTGAACGACGCGGTGCGCAAGGTGGAGGTGCTGGTGCAGGAAAAGATGGCCGGCATGACTGCTGGCCTGCCCCTGCCTCCCGGCTTCAAGCTGCCCTTCTGAGGCGGAAGGGGAATCGCACCGCAGCCGTACCCCACCCCACCGCCCGCGCAGCCCGGTACTTCCCATGTCTCCCTCCGCCCTCGAAGCCCTCATCGACGCCTTGCGGGTGCTGCCGGGGGTGGGACCCAAGTCGGCAGCGCGCATGGCCTATCACCTGCTGCAACGCAACCGCGGCGGGGCCGCGCGTCTGGCCACGGCCATCCACCAGGCCCTGGAGCGTCTGCATCACTGCCAGAGATGCAATGACTTCTCCGAGGCACCGATGTGCAGCCTGTGCCGAAACCCGCGCCGCGATGCGCGCCTGCTGTGCGTGGTGGAGATGCCCGCCGATCTGAATCGGCTGGAAGAGACCCAGGCCTACCGCGGCCTGTACTTCGTGCTCATGGGTCGCCTGTCCCCCCTGGATGGTGTGGGCCCCCGCGAGATCGGCCTGGAAACCCTCATGGCCCGTGCCCAGGACGGTGTGACGGAAGAGGTCATCCTGGCCACCAACTTCACCGCAGAAGGAGAAGCCACGGCCCACTACGCAGGCGAGCTGCTCAAGGCCAGGGGGCTGCGGGTCAGCCGTATCGCCCGTGGTCTGCCTGCCGGAGGGGAGCTGGAACACGTGGACGGCATGACCATAGCCCAGGCCCTGCAGGATCGCCGCCCCGTCTGACCGTCATTCGCACGCAAGTCCACCTCTACTGACCTACAGGCCTCACCATGGATTTGAACGCACTCACCGCCCTGTCTCCCCTGGACGGCCGCTACCGTCGCAACAGCAACAGGCTGGCCCCCTATTTCAGTGAATTCGGCCTGATCCGCTACCGTGTGCGGGTAGAAATCGAATGGCTCAGGGCCCTCGCGGCTGAACCCACCATCGTTGAGGTGCCAAGCTTTTCCTCTGCCACGCTGGCGGAACTGGATGCCGTGGCCAGGGACTTCAGCCTGCGGGATGCCGAAGCGGTGAAGGCCCACGAGAAGGTCACCAACCACGACGTCAAGGCGGTGGAATACTTCCTCAAGGAGCGTCTGGCAGGCAATGCCGAGGTGGCCCGCGTGGCGGAGTTCATCCATTTTGCCTGCACCTCGGAGGACATCAACAATCTGGCCCACGCCCTCATGCTGCGGGATGCCCGCCGGGAGGTCCTGCTACCCACCCTGCGCACCATTGAAGACAGGCTCAGTGGCCTGGCCGTGGAATTTGCGGACCTGCCGATGCTGTGCCGCACGCACGGGCAACCCGCCAGTCCCTCCACCCTGGGCAAGGAGTTGGCCAACGTGGTCTATCGTCTGCGCCGGGGATTGACACGCATCGCCGAGGTGGAACTGCTCGGCAAGATCAACGGCGCCGTGGGCAACTACAACGCCCACCTGGCCGCCTATCCTGGCCTGGATTGGGAAGGCCTTGCCCGCGGCTTCGTCGAAGGCCTGGGACTCGTCTTCAACCCCTACACCATCCAGATCGAACCGCATGACGCCATGGCCGAGCTCTATGACGCCTGCGCCCGTGTCAACACCATGCTCATCGACCTGAACCGCGACCTGTGGGGCTACATCTCGCTGGGCTACTTCAAGCAGAAACTCAAGGAAGGCGAGGTTGGCTCCTCCACCATGCCCCACAAGGTGAACCCCATCGACTTCGAGAATTCGGAAGGCAATCTGGGGCTAGCCAACGCTCTGCTGCGTCACCTGTCCGAGAAGCTGCCCATCTCGCGCTGGCAGCGGGACCTTACCGACTCCACCGTGTTGCGCAACATGGGCACCGCCCTGGGCTACGCCCTCATCGGTTATGAAAGCTGCCTGCGGGGCCTGCACAAGCTGGAAGCCAACCCGGTGCGCCTGGCCGAGGATCTGGAGGCCAACTGGGAGGTCCTGGCGGAGCCCATCCAGACCGTGATGCGCCGCTACGGCCTGGAAAGGCCCTATGAGCAGCTCAAGGCCCTCACCCGGGGCAGAGATGGCATCACACAGGCCACCCTGGCAGCCTTCATCCAGGGCCTGGCCTTGCCGGACGAGGCCAAGCAGGGTCTGCTGGCCTTGACTCCCGAACGCTACACAGGCAAGGCGGGCGAGCTGGCCCGGCGTATCGCCCCGGGCTGAGTGGGCCGCCACCCGCATGGGTCCGCTCTTTCACGGTTGATGCGACATGACCCCGGGTACGGGCTACTGCCCGCCCCCGGCACCCAGCATCTTCTGCAGTTCGCCGGTCTGATACATGTCGCGCATGATGTCCGAGCCCCCCACAAACTGCCCGTGGATGTACAACTGGGGAATGGTGGGCCAGTTGGCGTACTCCTTGACCCCCTGACGGATTTCCGGGTCCTCGAGCACATTGACCGCCATGTACTCGCTCACGCCGCAGGCCTTGAGCAGATTGACGGCATTGGCGGAAAAGCCGCACTGGGGAAACTGTGGCGTCCCCTTCATGTACAGCACGACCGGATTTTCCGTGACTTGTTGATGGATCAGTGTCTTGGTGTCCATGGAGTCGCTTACCAGAGTAAATTCGTCGGGAATTGTATCCACTGTGCATGAGCGGTCAAGAGGAACAAACCCGTATTGACAACATGGAAAATATTTCCCATATTCACATCCGGAATGTGTTTTAACTGGTGTCTCCAAACACATTTCCTGTCTTACCCCTCCGTTGACTCAGAGCCATCGGTCATCCGGGGGGTATGCCGGCCGCATGCCGTGCGACGGCACGGCCGGCAGCATTCTCCTCTCTTCGCCCCGGGTGCATGCCGGGGTTTTTTTTGACCGATCGGCGGGTGGCGGCAAGAAAAAAGCCCGCAACCGCGGGCTGGGTGAGTTCATGGAGGCGCGTGCCGGAGTCGAACCGACCTAGATGGATTTGCAATCCACTGCATAACCGCTTTGCTAACGCGCCCCGTTTGCTATCGGTATGCCGAAAACATTTGGGGAAAGCCCGTGGCTTTCCCCAAAGAACTGGAGCGGGAAACGAGGCTCGAACTCGCGACCTCAACCTTGGCAAGGTTGCGCTCTACCAACTGAGCTATTCCCGCATCGGAGTGGAGGCGGATTATGGCCAGGCACCCCGGCGGTGTCAACTGCCCGCGGGCTGATGGCGCATGGATTTCCAGGCCAGCTGCAGGTAATGGGCCATGGACCACAGGGTGAGCAACGCGGCGAGATCGAGCATCCAGCGCCCCAGCCATAGGGTCGGTAGTCCCGGCAGGGGATCGTGGTAGAGCAGCAGGGTGATGGCGGTCATCTGGGCGGTGGTCTTGAGCTTACCGATATAGGACACGGCCACGCTCCTGGAGCGGCCTGCCTTGGCCATCCACTCCCGCAGGGCGGAAATGGCGATTTCCCGGCCGATGATGATGAGGGAAGCGGCCACACCCGCTCGTTCGAGATCCACCAGCACGATAAGGGCGGCCGCCACCATGAGCTTGTCCGCTACCGGGTCGAGAAAGGCACCGAAGGCAGACATCTGGTTCAGGCGTCGGGCCAGCCAGCCGTCCAGCCAATCGGTGATCGAGGCCAGCACGAAGATGACTGTCGCTGTCAGATTGATGGCGTGCTTCGGCAGCCAGCCGTCCGGCAGGTAGAACACCGCCACGAACAAGGGGATCAGGGCGATGCGCAGCCAGGTCAGGGCATTGGGCAGATTGAAGGGCACGGCTCGGTGTCGCTATGGCGGTTGTCCACACATTCTAGCGCGCAGCCCGGCACTTCCTCCGATGGGGCGGGCCGCGGACCTTCAACGGGGGGTGCGGCGCACCCTCAGTGCAACTCCCGGTAGATGCGTTCCGCCAGTTCCCGGCTGATGCCTTCCACCTGGGTCAGTTCTTCCACCCCCGCGTCCGCCACGCCACGCAGACCGCCAAAGGCCTGCAGCAGCCTCTGCCTGCGCTTGACGCCTATGCCGGGGATATCCTCCAGACTGGAACGGGTGCGGGCCTTGGCGCGCCGGGTGCGGTGGCCGGTGATGGCAAAGCGGTGGGCCTCATCCCTCACCTGCTGGATCAGGTGTAGGGCCGGATGGTCGGCACCTAGGATGAGGGGCTCCACCTCGCCTGGCAGAAAGAGCTGCTCCAGACCCGGCTTGCGTCCCACCCCCTTGGCCACTCCCAGCATGGGCAGATCCCCCAGACCCAGTTCGGACAGCACGTCCACCGCTGTGTGCAGCTGGCCCTTGCCTCCATCGATGAGCAACAGGTCCGGCAGGCGGCCTTCGACGGTGGCGAGCTTGCCGTAGCGACGGGTGAGGGCGTCCCGCAGGGCGGCGTAGTCGTCACCAGGGGTGATCCCTGTGATGTTGTAGCGCCGATAGGCGGAGCTCTGCATGGCACCCTGGTCGAACACCACGCAGGACACCACCGTGGCCTCTCCCCGGGTGTGGCTCGCGTCGAAGCATTCGATACGTGCGATGCCTTCCTCCCCCAGGACCTCGTTCAGGGCCGCCAAGCGGGCACTCTGGTTTTCCCGTTGCCCTTCCCGCATAGCCAGGACCAGGCGCGCGTTCTTCTCCGCCATCTCCAGCCACACACGACGTTCTCCCTGTGGTCGGGTAATGACCTGCACCCTGTGCCCGGCCTGCTGCGTGAGCCAATCCGCCAGACCCTCCACCGCCCCGCTCAGGATCAGGGTGGCTGGGATGGCACGGCCGGCATAATGCTGACCCGCGAAGGCCTCGAGCAGGCTGGTCGCGTCCGCATCTTCGGCATGCCTGGGAAAAAAGGCCCGGCCACCCAGATTGCGTCCACCGCGCACCATCACCAGATAGACACAGGCCTGGGTACCGCCGGCCTCTCCGGCCAGCACGGCGGCGATGATGTCGACGTCCTGGGTGGCACGGCTCTCCACGAACTGCTGCGCCCGTACCTTGGCCAGGGCGTTGATCTGGTCCCGCCAGAAGGCCGCCTCCTCGAACTCCCAAGCCTCGGCGGCGTTCGCCATGCGCGCGGTGAGGGCATCGATGACCTCGCTGTCCTTACCCTGCAGGAAGAGCAGCGCATCCTCCACATCCCGGGCATAGTCCGCCTCGCTCACAAGACCCACGCAGGGCGCGCTGCAACGTTTGATCTGATGCAGCAGACAGGGCCGGGAACGGTTGGCGAATACCGTGTCTTCACAAGTGCGCAGACGAAACACCTTCTGCAGGATCTGGATGCTTTCCCGCACGGCCAGGGCGTTGGGAAAGGGTCCGAAGGTACGATGCCGCTTGTCCGGCGTGCCGCGAAAGAAACCCAGTCTGGGAAAGGCGTGCCCGGAGAGCAGCAGATAGGGATAGGACTTGTCGTCCCGAAAGAGGATGTTGTAGCGGGGGCTCAGGTCCTTGATGAGGTTGTTCTCCAGCAACAGAGCCTCGGACTCAGTGCGTGTCACCGTGGTCTGGATATCCCGGATGCGGGCCACCATGTGGCGGATGCGGGGCGCATGATCGGTCTTCTGGAAATAGCTGCACACCCGTTTCCTCAGGTCCCGGGCCTTGCCCACATACAGCACCACCCCGCCTTCCCCCAGCATGCGGTACACCCCCGGCAGATTGGGCAGGGATTTCAGGATCGGACCGGGATCGAATCCGTCGGGAGCCGCGCCAGGGACGTCAGTCATGCGGTCCGACAACCACGCCACATCCGTATTGGTTCGGCGCAGAGCCAAACCTCCTGGCGGAGGGCATGCTCCTTCCCAGGTTCCCCTCGAGCTCTATCGGGTCTCCAGGTGGGCGGGGGTTATCGGCGTGCACTTCGTGAGTGCCTTGCCTGCACGAAGCCACGCATCGGATACGCCCATCGAGGGAGAGGGCCATGCCCGGTGAATGGAAAAACGCCCGTCTTGTGCCCATGCGTTGGCAGACGAAGAACCTGGAGGAGCCCAGAGTACCGTCGCTGCATAGCCGGCCGCAATGACCGGCCGGGGGAAAGTGGAGGATGACATCAAGGAAAGGCCCTGCATGGATTGGACCCGCAGGCGTGCACTGGCCACGCGGCTGCACAAGCGGGAACCATGGCCCCCGTTTGTGCAGTATTGGCCGGGCTTACTTGCAGCCCATGGCGGCCTTCATCTTGCCCATGCGCTCGGCCTGGATACCGGTGGCGATGGCCTTGGCTTCGGCGTTTTTGCCGGCATAGACCAATGGGATGATTTCGGTTTCACGGGTTTTCTTGAAGTCTTCCCACACCGGTTTGAAGGCGGCGGCCTTGGCGGCATCGCTACCGCTCATCGACGACAGGGTGGCATCCACCCGGGCACTGGCCTCGTGGATCCTGGCCTTCAGACCATCGTTCACGGCCTTGTCGCTGGAGCCGATCATGCTGACCAGGTGCGTGCGCGCCTCCATCAGGGCAGCGCAGGCATCATCGGCGGGCGCTGCCTGAACGCTGCCAAAGGCCAGAAAAGATAAAGTGGCGGAGATAGCAATCAATTGTGTGCGCATGGTGTTTCCCTTGTTTCAGGTTGGTCTGATCACAGGTGTGTTTGACGAGCAGCCCGGGCATACCGGGGCAGACTGCCGCGCGGCAGTCCAAAAATACTAGACAATACCCATGAAGCAAACACTGATTTGAATCAACAAGGCTCAACGAAACGCACGCTTCGTCAGCGACTGCAAGATGACCGGAGAAAATCCAGGGCCATTCGTCCCTGGCCATGGCCAAGCGGTACGCGCACCATGCGCCGGATCACCTGCAGGGGGCAACCCGGCTTAACCCCCTCGCGGCGTTGACGATCCGTTGACATTCATGACTCACGGGTTTCCGGACAGGCCGGAAACCCGTGTGGTTGGTGGGCCCCCTGGGAGTCGAACCCAGCACCAACGGATTATGAGT